>OGRD01000386.1_pt1 | contig 24210 bp, 21 predicted proteins | sample 1553441 | NCBI WGS metagenome assembly OGRD01 (sample SAMEA2580106, study PRJEB22360) | human gut metagenome | biome: human gut; feature: human-associated habitat; material: faeces | place: Denmark | collected 2008/2010
AACAATCTTTAATAAAAGTTCCTTAATTAGTCGCATCATATCCGTATACTGCTCCATTAACTAATACTATACTAGAATTAATATAAGTTATACAATAACACTTATAACTACCTCCAGTTAAATCGTCTAAACCACTCATTTTCACGTAGTTACTTCCAAATGTTACTGTTGTTGCAGTAGGAACTACAATAACTGCATCAGGATTACTGCTTGTTACATATACAGTACTTATTGAATATGACGAAGAAGAGCCATAGAATATACCCGCCTTACCTGGAGTATCTACACTAGCTAAAGGCTTTGAAAAAATACTATCTAAATTAATAGTGGATTCCGATGCTCCAGTATAGTTTGTAGTTGAACCTCCTGCTGTAATGTTTAATGCATATGGGTTTGGAAGAGCTAGGGGGATCTCTGGAATATCACTAACATCTGCTGGAGTATAGCCTAAAGCAGTTTTAATTGCTGTATCTCTTAGGAAGGTATAAGCAGTGCCATCTTCTAAAGTGTATATAGCCATTTCAGCACCTCCAGACTCTGTATATCCTGTCTTAATTCCTCCTAAAACATTATTTTTAGCTACAGGCAATGTATATGAAGATCCAGGAGCACTATTAGTAATAGTTAAAGTTCCATTAGAAAATGATAGACCAATACCAGTACCATTAGCAATAGTTAATGTAGTAGAGCTATCATTTAAAGTTATACTTCCAACTTTAATTGGCCTCCAAGTATTTTCTAAAGAGGGTATTTCACTCTTTAATGCTAAATTAGAAAGTGTCTGACCAGAATTTTTAATGGATTTAGTTCCTGCTCCAACTATAATGTAGTCTTCTTCAAGATTTCCACTAGCCATTACATCACCTCCTCCAGCAGAAGCTATCTTATCATTAACTTCCTGTTTTGTATAAACTTCAGTAGTAGTGTAATAATTCCCTAAAGTTACATTTAAATCAGCAGTTTTAACATAACTACTTAGAGCATTAGTAATAACCTTATTTTGAACAGGGTTTTCAGATGTTGTACTTAAAGCTGAATCTACAACGACTCCTTCTGGAATATTAAAGTTTAAATCAGATTCATCTACTTTATCTTTAGAAGCTAAAGCTCCAAGTGTAGGAAAATCAGTTATCTGACTTACAGTATGTGTATGGGCAGAGGGAGTAAAAGTTGAAGGCTTATTAGCTATTTTATCCCATTCAGGCTCAAATTGATTTACAAACTCCTTCGTAGCAAGATTAGTTAATAAGATTCCAGAATCCTTAACAGTCTTTCCAGCCCCACCTGATGTAATTACTCTGTCAGCTGTTGTAAAGGGGGCCTCTGCGATAACATCTCCTAAACCAGAATCAGATAATTTTTCATCTATTTCAGATTTAGAATAAACTGAAATTCCTTTTACTGCAGCAATTTTATGTTTATTAGAAGCATCAACATCAATAGAAGTAATAACATTACCAACCCCAGACATACTAGTCTCTATATTAGGAATAGTTGGAATTTTACCCTCAATTTCAGTAATTAATGTGCCTACTTCTTCCTGACTGTAAGTTTCAGATTTAGTATATACTTGATCTTTTGTATAATAATTAGAAAGATCTACTTCAGTATTGCCAATCTTTTCCCAGTTTCCTTCCACATAAACGTATTCATCATGTACATCTAGATTAGTTCCAGCCTTTTTAACAAGATAAATTACATTAGTTTCTCCAGTTGATGGAAGTTCATTCGCTACTTCAATTCTAAGATTAGCTAAATTACTGATCATTGTTTTTAAAACCTTTCCTTGAGTAGCAGATAGGGCTTTATTTGAATCTTCTGTGTCTAAATTATCTACAATTGCAGCCTTAATTGCATTAGGAATGGTAGTTGTTTCTATCTGAGTAATCTTAGTAGTAAGATTAGTGTTTACAGTTGAAATTTCAGTAGATAGTGTACTATTTACATTAGAAATTTCATTTAGGAGCTCTTGATGAGTTTCCTCAGCAGAGGTTTCTGAATCCTTTAATGCCTGATATACTCCTCCAGAAGTAATTAAATTTTTACTTCCTTCAGTAGGATAACTTTCAATTGATGAGATTATTACTGGTATTTTAGATAGTACTTTATTAAACTCCTCTTCTGTTCCTGTATATCCATTTAACTTTGCAGTTTCATATGCAGAACGCCCTTCTGTAGAGTATAGAGGTTCCCACTGTTGTGTCTCCTCATTAAAATATTTCTTTGAATATGTTGTCATGTCTATAATATTTTAAAGCATTAATCATATGCTGCACCGTTAACAGCAACCTTACCGTTTGCCATATAACTTAAACAATAGATATAATAAGTTCCAGATAAATCTGCAAGACCAACCATCTTAATTGCATTAGAAGCAGTAAATGTAAGTTTAGCAGAGCTTATAATAACTGAATCAGGATTACTTGAACTAAACCCACTCAGAGAAGAAATAGTTCTTGATGAAGTACTAATATAACTATATCCTGCAGAAACTGTTGACCTACTTAAAATAGACGTTGATAGTATTCTTGCAGTATTTATAGATACCGCAGATGAGCCTGTGTATGAAGTACCATTAATTGTTAATGCATAAGGATTAGGTAATGCAATGGGAATTTCAGGTATATCACTAGTCTTTGCGGGTGTAAATCCTAAAGCAGATGTTACATTAGCTGAGGTTAATGAAATAGTTCCAGAAGATACTGAAATATTACTTCCAATCTTCACTCCACCAAGCACAGAGGCAGTAGCTGTAGGTAAACTATATGAATATGTACAATTGATGGCAGTTCCACTAATACTTATATTAGTACCAGCAGTATATGTAGTATTTGTATCTGTCCAGGGAACATTAACATATGCCTTACCATTATTTAATTGTACAGCATAGTTTTTACCACTTGTTGTGTATCCAATTTGAATTCCTCCATAAGTACTAGAGGTTGCTGCAGGAATACTTGTTAAATATCCTTGACTAGTTACTCAATTTTGAGTAGCATACCCTGATAAGGATGGGATAGTTGGTTTATTAGTTAAGTCATTATAAGATCCACTTGTAGCTACAGTAGCGAATGTTGGTTTACCTGTTACTCCAGACCAAGGTACACTAGTTGCACTTCCTGCTGTGAATTCTTTAAATTTAGTAGGAAAAGTAGATGCAGATTCTGATACGCAGAAGTACATAGGACCTCCTGAACCAATCTGAACAACATCTCCTTCTTGTATAGTTAAACTCATTGCAGCTGATTGGGACTCCACTACATATAATCTCTCCATTGCAGCCGCAGGAATTTTAGAAATAGGAATCTCAGGAAGTCTATCAGCATTAAGAGTTCCAGAAGTAATTTTAGATGCATCAAAACCATTTAATGTACTATTAATACTTACGTTGCTAGAGCCATCAAAAGTTGTACTTCCTGATACTGCACCCGTAAGTGCAATTGTTCTTGGAGTTGTTAATTTAGCAACACTTTCTTGAATAGGGTGTACGTGATCAGAGCGTGAATAAGCATTATCTGTTCCAGAAGATGCTAATGGCCCTAAAGGTTTTGGGTCCATATTGGATGGCTGAATAGCTGCAAAGCTTGATGTTTTTTCTCCTGTAGGTTTAATTGTTCCAACATATCCAACCGTATTGAGAGTATTATCATTTATACCTGTGAATGAAAAATATACATTAATATCATTAGTATTAGTTTCCTTTTCTATTGTTGTAGATATAAATCTGGCAGTTGGATCTGACGAATCAAATATGGTTAATGGTTTTTTAGAATTAAATGCCTCTAAAGCAATATTATAATCCTCAACGGATGTGTTAGACATATCTATAGTCAAAGGTAATACTTCCTCCTTACTAGCAGCATCGATATTTTTACGAGCCCGTGCTTTTCGGTCCTCTGTAAGACTTTGAGTTTTATCATATCTTATCGAACCCGTATCTATAAATTGTGAACTTATACGATAGATTACTCCTGTTATAATAGATAGACGTAATAGCTCAAGTTGAGAAGAAGAGTTTACTTTAAAAAAATAATGATTATTTGAGTCATCATTACCTCTTAAATATATATTACTAGTTTCCTTAACTAATAAAGCTGTTGCTTCTAATCGTTTAGCTTTTTCTTCATCACTAGGAGGGCTGCCAGCATTTATATCTGATTGAGAAATAACATGGACTTTTCATCCCAAATTTTTAAATACTTGATCTTGTTTTTCAGTAGTTACTTCTTGAGGAAGTAAAGAAAGCGAATTAGCATCACATTGATATTCTTTCCCTCAAGTACAAATAGTTGGACCTTCGTCAATGAATGCGATATAAGCATCGAAAACCTTACGCTCTTCACTACCTTCAGTAGTTTTTGCTCTCTCAGCTTCGTACGATGCTTTAGTTTTAAAATGTAAAAATTTTGTTTTATATGCCATAGCGTCTATATTTTATATAGCACCTATAATATTATAGGTTAAAAATAAAGGGATAGGGATTTCCCTATCCCTTATTATCTTAATTTATTCGAATTCAACCCATTCCATCTCAGCAGTTAGAGCAACTTTTTTTGATTCGTTATCCTTTACTGCAGAAACGTTTAAAGAACTTGAAGTAAACGTAACTTCTGGTACTGCATTATCAGCTTTAGTACCTTGGGCAGATGTAGCGGCTCCAATGCTACCTGGAGTGATATTAACAGTTTTTTTAGCGCTACCGTTGAATGTAAACTTTGTAGTTCCCTCGTTACTTCCACTATTTAATGTAACAGTTAAGGAATTCTTTACTTGAGTAGCATTATCCGCACTTCCTGCAGTCGCAGGTTTACCAATTAATACTTTTTGAGGTTCACCATTACGTGGTGTAACAGTAAATGATCCATCTGTGCCATTTGCAAATACATAAGTAGTATTTGTATCAGTTGGGAATGCCCAAGTTCCATCACCTCTTAAAAACGCAGATTGTTTTCCTGCATCAGGAGCAGGAACAATACCTGCTGCACCTGCTGTATTTGATGTTGCGGCTGTCATTTCTGCTACTGATCCAGAAATTGTTACAGTTGTACTACTTTTAGATGCAGATAGTGTTAAAGGAGCAGTGCCAGATGCATTTATAGTTCCAACTCCACCTAAACCAGATAAGGTTGGTGCAGCTGGTATAGTACCAGTAATTATATCTGTAATATGTCCAGAACTATCAGCTGTAATACCTGTAATAACTTTGCCACCAGCAGTAACAGGAGAACCAGCGGTTCCTATAAGAGTTGTTCCATTAGCAGGTTTATAGTGATTATCTGCAGAAGTTACTTTTGTGTCAGTAAAGACAGCGTTTGAAGGTACGCTAGTGGCGATAGTATATGTACCATCTTTAATAACTTTACCTGTAGCTCCATCAAATACTGCAATATGACCTGCTGTCGCAGAAGCTGGGCCAGTTACTGCGCCATCAATATTAGCCTGAACAACTGTTCAATCTGCATTAACTACTGTAGTACCACTAACAGGACCGTTATTAATAGCAATTAGCATATCTCCAACCTCACACTTGATTCCCGCATAAGTTCCAGCAGTAATTACTTTATAGGTCCAACCTACTTTATATCCGTTAGCTGGAACTTTAGTAACAGTACCGTCTGTGCCTAATGTTCCTTTATAAATCATTGCATCAGCTGCAGCGATCTTATTATCAATAGCTGCAACGACAGCAGCAGCAGTTGGGATTGCAGTTGAACTACTAGTTAAAGTTGTTTGTACAGAGTAACCATTTTCAATAACTCCTGTCGTATTATTAAACTTAGGAATATATCCAGCAGTTGTTGTGGCATCTGTTTTAGTAACGTTATTTTTAATACTTGGAGAGACAATTACTGTTTGAGTTTCGCCATTACTTGGAGTTACTTTAAATCCATTTGATGCTCCCTGAAATGTATACGTTGTATTAGTATCTGTAGCAGGAATACCAAGAGCTGTTATATCTGTTTTAGTTACTGCTGCTGTACTTGTGACATGTCCAAACTTATCAGTTGCAATTTTATACAACCCTGATGTTTTCGCAGCAGCTCCTGCTGGAACAGCATGAGAGATAGTACGACTTTCTGCCAGATTTCCACCTCCAGATAACCCGCCTGTTCCTGTTATCGTAATTGTTTTATCTACTTTTTTATCTAACGCTGCAGCTACAGAACTTGCTGACGCTATATCATTAAAATCTACTTCAACAGTAGTATTATCTGATCTGGTAATTGTTAATTTATTATTTAATAATTGTGCATCTTTAAGCCCAATACCAAATACATCATATCCTGTATCTGTTTTAACTTTAATAGATTGAGTTGTTGTATCAAACCAAAGATTTCCAGTTTCGATTGTAGTAGGCTCTGTCGCTTTTTTAAAAAACTTAATTGTTGCCATGTTTATTTTTTTTAAATTTTAATCCCCCCCCCCTTTCACTAAATGTGAGGAAGGGGGAAATTATTATTTATTCAATTTCTGATCAAAATATATCAAGCTTACCGTCTGTTCCAACTTGGATAGATGAACTTGTTGATACTAATTTAGACATATCTACAGCTAAACCTCTAGAAGTACCTTCACCAGTTACCTTAATAGTATTATCTGGACTAGTAATAGATGTAATGCCACCTGCAACAGCAGTTTTAATACTATCACTAAGAGCTTTCATACCTTCAGCAACTGTTTGATCTGCACCAATTTCAGCACCACCAGTAATAGCAACTCCAACTTTTACAGTTGAGCCTTTTACTCCACTAAGATCTACCTTAAGACCTTCGGCTGATTTTGATAACGCAGCATCTGAAGCTGGATCTAACTTAACATCAATAACATTTTCCTCTGTAATTGAAATTGCCTGACCTTCAGTAAGAGCTTCCTGTTTACCTCCAACAGATGTTTGTAAAGATTCAATGTCAGATTTATTAGTTCTGATTTGATTTAAATCAGTATCAGAAATTAAACCTGAACCTTCGACTTTATCAACTTTGTTATTAAGCTGATTAGTAACTGTAGTAATCTGTTCTTCTAAAGCGGTATCAGCTGTTTCTAGTTCTGTTTTTGCTGCAGAAATTGCATCATCTACTTGTGTTTTTGTATAGTAGCCTGAAAGATCAATTGTACCTCCCAGAGGATCCCATTGAGTTCCATCCCAAGCATAGTTAGTTCCAGCAGGAGTAGTTCCATGAGCTGCAACTACATTCCATACATCACCTTTCTTATTACCTTCAGTAGGAAGAGCGTCATAAGTATCTTTAGTACCTTTGTAGTCAAGAGCTGCAGCTACAGAAGCTTTTAGTTCATCTACAAGAGTTTTTAAAGCTTTACCTTGAGCTGCTGAAAGAGCAGCATCAGTTCTATCACTTTCAAGTGAGTTAATAATCTCTACAACTGTGCCAGTTGCAAGAGGTTCCCAAACTCGGTTAGAACCATCAGCATCAAAGCCTTTTAATACATAAGTGGTTTTATTTTCCTTTACATATACTAAAAGACCTTCTACTAACTGAATAGTAGGCATTGCGTCACGGTCAGCTAATGTAGCTTGAACCGTTCTATTATCTAATGGTAGATTCGCACCTAAATCAAAACCTGAACCTACCGAAATACCTTTACCAAAAAATTCTGCCATAATTAGTTAAAGTTTACATAGTAAGTACTAGGTTGCGTCATCTTACCAGATAAATATACTGTGTAATTAACAGCTTGACCATCTAAACCAGTAACCGAAACTGTACTAGTTGCATATGAACTAGTTACATCAAAGTTGTTACTGTCTTTAATATTTGAAACTGTCCATCCTGCTGGAGCTGCAAAACAGATATATTGTTCAGAAATAGGACCAGAAACTTTAATAGTTTTCTTTGCAGAAACTGTTTTAGTCATTCCTTTAATAACCTCTTCTGTAATTGCATTTGTAGAAACTAAACCTGAATAAGCTGCACGATAACCTGTTACAGTTGTTTTTCCAGAATCTACACTTCCAGCAGCAAGTGGAGTTTGATAATTGTTTCCTTTTGAATCTTTAGGTTGAGGACCTTCTGCATAAGCTGCACGATAGTAGTAATCCATTGCACCAGCTACTACTTTCTCTGGTAAAGATTCTACTTTACTTGAACTATATAGAATCTTAGAAGCTTCCATATCCTGTGCACCAGCTCTATTGTTTTGTTTTTTTCCTGCTAGAGTAATCGCACCTGCATTAAAACTTACATTAAAGTTTGCCGCAGTAGGAGCATTTGCTCCGATTTCCTGAACATTCTGATAACTCTTTAAAGAGATACTTGCAGAAGGAGCAGTAAATGTGGGGTTAACTGTTGGGAAGATAAGAGTATCAAAGATTTCATCATAACTCTTACCTGTAAGTTGTGCTACAGTTGTACCTGCGGCAATACCTCCAAGTTTCTCTACGGTTGCTACTGTAGGATCTAATGAAGACTCATAAGAACCACTTGCTGTAGGATCTAAACTATCAAGTTTAGCTTTATCCTCTTTTGACATTAAACCATCGACTAAAGAACTTGCTTTTGCAAAGTCTAAATTCGTAGTGGTTGAATCTGTGTATGTAATCACAATGCCATTAGCATTCTCATTTAAAGTTACATTAGTTACTTTTTTGCTAGAATCACCTCCATACTCGGAGCCATTCAGCATAATTTTATGAGTATCTGTTGTAAAGAAAATGCCATTAGCATGGGTTACAGGATTATAAGCAGAACTAAGTCCTCTATAAAATTTTATAACACTTGCCATTGTTTAAAATTTAATTAATAACATCATTTCACACCATAGACGATGTATCTTCAATAAGCTCTTCTAAATTCTGTTTAATGTTATCTACCTCAGCCTTTGTGTAATAGTTAGATAGATCTACAGTTATAGTGCCACTTCCCCATTTCTCCCACAGATATGTATCTAACATAGTTTCGGCCTTAACCACTATATATTCCTCATATAAGTCATTAACTCCAGTTTGGGAAGCAGGGACTAACCAAATTATGTTTTGTTTTTCTTTTGTAGGCTCTCCAAGAGCTTCAAAATTATCAACAATTTTAATTGAAAATCCTGAAGCATTGGTTAAATTAGCAAAAGCTTCGGCAAATTTAGATTGATCTAAAGCAGTTCCTCCAGCTTCTTTATATGCATGATATACAGCATTTAAATGATCGAAATCAGCTTTATTTTTGGTATCAACCCAAATCATTTGTTCAGCATTCTTGTAGACTTCTTGAATGTCTGCATCATCTAAATGAGAATTTCTAAAAGTGACAGGATCTTCTGGACCAACATGCACAGCATGTTCTCCAGTAAATCCTCTAGGTATATAAAAATCCCAAATAGGATCTTTAATTGTACCTACATTTTCAATTTTAGGATCTTCCCCTGGTTGTAGCATTTCTACCTTACCAGCGGTAAGAGTAGCGGCTGCTTTGCCTTTAGTAATTATAGTTGATGGGATTCAGCGATCATATATGATATTTCCGTTCTCATCTTTAATTGGATTTCCGTTTTCATCTGGTGTTCATGTATAATGCCCAGATGAAAGCGTTACCTTAAGATGAGCATCATCGGTAATATCTACATCATCAATACTGACTCCTCGTAGATAGTCCATATAACAAAGAACTGTCCATTGACTAGGTAGTTCTCCATCATATCCTCATTTAATTGTATCATCTGTAAAATCTCGATACAATTTTAATTGTTTACCTTTAGGGCCTTGTTCCCCAGTGTCACCTTTGTCACCTTTGTCACCTTTAATGCCCTGAACTCCTTGTTGACCTCTAGGAATAGTAAATCTGAAAGCAGCTTCAGAAGCGGTTCCAACATTTATGATAGAAGCTTGAGAACCAGGATCTCCAGTAATAACAGAATCTACTCTGATAGTTGCCGCAGTTCCAGCAGGTCCTCTATCACCTCGATCTCCCTTATCACCTTTATTTCCTTTTTCTCCTTGAATTCCTTGAACTCCTTTATCACCTTTATCACCTTTATCGCCCTTTTCACCTTTCTCACCCTGAAATCCACGGATGCCTTGGTCTCCTTTATCCCCTTTATCACCTTTATTTCCTTGGTCTCCTTTATCCCCTTTATCACCTTTATCACCTTTCTCTCCTTTTACATACATGGGAGGAATAGTTTGAGAGGGGGCTTCTTCTAAGACCCAAGTAATAAATCCAGTAGACTCATTGTACTCAGGCACGTACACCTGGCCATTTTCACCAGTTGCACCAGTAGTACCCGAAAATACAAATTCCCAGAAGGGTGAGTCTACACCAGTTGGTTTAGTAGAATCCTCAGGATCATTATAAAGTAGTTTTGGCTCAGATAGACTACTAGACAAGTGACTCTTATGGCAAGCTAATAAAGTTCCTCTATACGCTACAAAATCTTGGATATAACTATCATTATAATAGTTAATTCCTGGTGCTCATCCTTGAGCAAAGTTAAAAGATTTTCCCCTATAAAAGTCCCTTGAATTAGATACTCCATAATATTCTCTTGAATTCTGAAGGTCAATATCTGGTTGTATATTGATTTTTTTCATAGTTTATATAACTTCAATAACTTTTTGCAAAATTACATTTTTAGTCGAAGAAAACAGTCATCCTTTATATTCTTTACCAGCAGTTACTACTACAGGATTATTTACTAATATTTCATAGTTTGCAGATCAAGTAGCAGGTTTTCCAGGAATTACGGCATTAGGCAATAATCAGATTTTTAAAGTTACACTTTGTCTTGGTAATACCACTACATAGCTATAAGACTCTAACATGTCAAAGCCTGGTCGGTAAAATCCTACAGAATCAAATAGTAATGGAATATTGCCGTTATTAAATATATCAATTGTATATTTTGATTCAGAACTCATATTATCAAATACAGACGCATCAATATTTAATAGTTGTACTTTTGATTTTGTAATACTGGATTCATTCATATAAACGGTAATATTCTTTAACCCAGTAAGAGTAACTGTCTGAGTAGTAGAGCTATATGATAAATCCAATACCTCCTCATCTGAACTACTCATATTACCGTTTACAGAAATATTTTTCGCATAAATGTTTCCATCAGTTTCAAATGAAATATTTCCTCCAGCAAGATACCCAGCCCCTGTTCCAAAATTAAACAACATATTAGGAATAAATGTTCTAACTCCTGGTTTTGTAGGATCAGTACTTTCAATTGGAGTTCCTATAGAATCTTTATTGAAATTTTCATAATGGGTAGAAACATCTCCATTCTCATCTACTCCCTGCTGACTAAACATATATACATCATTAAATACAGCAGAGCCAATTAATCCGTTTCCAATAATTCCAACTTTAGTATATAGTGCTTCAAATGCTTCTAACTTAACCCAACTACTACTAGTATCGGTACTTGGGGATTCATTACTATGTAATGTTCCTTGCCATGTTCCCACTATATTTAATACATAATAGTTAGCATCATTAGAATCATATACATAAGGAGTTTTATCTACAGTTCCTTGATATACTGTATTAACATTATAAATACCTTCAGGATAAATTATTTGTCCTTTAGAACCGTTCTCTCCATTTAACCCATTAGTTCCACTTAATTTAGTGGGAGTACTCCAGCTACCTTCAATTGTGCCAACTTTATCAGTATTACTTGTATAATTTACTCTGGCTTGAATAAACCAAATATAAGGAGTCTCTTCAGTAGGAGTTGGAACTGCTAAATTCCAACCTGTTGGTTGTCTTATTGTTCCAGGAGTACTTGTTCCTTCATAAGTTGTTGTAGTTCCCAAACAGTAACGAACTTCGATACCAATTCCAGGTAACCCATCAACTCCGTCTTTACCTGCAGGACCAGGATCCCCAGTAACCCCAGGTTCTCCTTTTATTTTAGTTCATTTATAGTCAGAAGGATCATCACTATCGTTTATATTATAATCTACATAAATTCCAATTCAAGAACCTGGATCTTCTCCATTATTGTCTGTGAAAGTTGTGCCTCCATCATTAGAGTATTTAATATGTAGATAACTTGTTTTTCCGTCTTCTCCATTAGTACCTGGAATTCCTTGTTCCCCCTTTTCTCCTTGGATTCCCTCAAATCTTGCTCAAGTATAGTCAGAGGGATCTGTACTATCTGCTTGAATAAAATCTACATAAGTTCCAATATATGTACTTGGAGTTTCAGTCATTTGACTTGAAGAAGTAGGATTTGCAACAGCAGAATATTTAATATGGAAATATGTAGTTTTCCCATCTTCTCCTGGAGTTCCAGGAATTCCATCTGTACCATTAGTTCCATTTTCTCCACTTATAACAACTGGAGTAGTTCAGTTTGTATTTAAAGTATCATCAGGATTAATAGTTGCTGTAGTCATCCAAAGATATCCATCTTTAGATTTTTCAGGAGGAACTACAGATCATCCTGAAGGAGTTCTTACTGTTGCATTTAATGTAGGAGGATTTGAATTACTTGTATTTACAGCAAATCTAAATTCTGTAAATTTACCATCTTGAGCTTGGCCATCTCTACCATTAACTGGTATCACTTCTGACCATTCAGTTACAAGTCCTGTTTCTCCATTAACTGTTCCAATGCATTGCCACCAGCTTCCACTAGTTGTGGGATAATCTTCCCATCCAGATGGACTAGGACTATTTCCTGTGGGTTTTGATGGTTTACTATCACTTAATTTATAAACATAAGTTTTCCAACTTGGTATTATTGCATCCTGTCCTTTTTCTCCTGTCATTTGAACAGGATCTGACCATTCTCCAATAAGAGTAGAATCTCTAAAAGATGCAGTAATTGACCATATAATTTCAGAAGATGTGTGGATTGGAACTGTTGTACTTCATGCAGATCCAGGATTTGTGTTAGTTTTATTTACAACAGGAGGAGTGTTAACACTACTACTTTTTGCATACATTAACTTAATACTTAATCCATCTTGGCCATTGGAACCATCTGTTCCATTTTGTCCGTTTGTCCCATCCTTACCATCTTGACCGTCTTTTCCATCAGCTCCTTTAGGTAATCCAAAACTAAATTTAAACACATCTCCTTCTAAAACTACATTAGCATTAGCTTGAGTTGTTGAAGAAACACTTGCTACTTCTGCATCAAAATTAGGGATTTCTCCGCTACCTCCAGAAATAGTTTTTCATTCTGTATCATAATCTGTATTAGACTTTTTTACTAAAGCTTGTCCAGTAGTACCTCCTGGAATAATACCCGCTCCAGGATCTCCCTTATCACCTTTAGGACCAGTAACTGAATCACCTTTGTCACCCTTATCACCTTTATCCCCCTTTGGACCTATTGGGCCTTGTTCCCCAGGGTCTCCTTTAGGACCAATGTCTCCTTTATCACCTTTTTGCCCTTTGCCATTTGTTCCCATGACAAATTTCCAAAAGATATTAGGATGAATACCAACAATAATATCGTTTTCAATTATAGGTACAGGCTCATTGGATTCTGATGAAATATGACTTCGTGTACAATACAATAAGCACCCTTCATATGATACAAAATCAATAATATTTTCATCATTGAAATATCGTGTATTAAGATCCCATGTAGACATCTTAAAAGAAGTTCCTGTATAAAAATCACGAGAACTTCTTAATTTATAGTATTCATCTGAAAGTGCCTTCTCCATAAAAGGATCCATATTACATTTCTTCATAGTATTGCATTATTTTAATTATTTCATCACTAGAAGGATTTCCATTCTCGATATAATCAATGGCATTAACTAATTCATTCATTGTAAATAATGTTTTAGTATTAAATTCGTAGCCAATGTTTAAATTTAACAATTCATTCGAGAATAACCTATATAGTGTATTATATAGAATTTCCACAGCCGCAATCGTTATTAGAATTATTTAATAAATCTCCGCATAATGAATCACAAGAAGACATACTATCTAACACCCTCTGAGCCTCAGTTAGATTCCCTATATCCTTTAAATAGTCAAAAACATACATTGCACTTAAAAGAAAATCCCTTCTATTTCTCAGAGTATTGTCTGTGTCGCATTTATCATAACTACAATGTTTGCAGTTAATAAGTAATAATTGCCGTTGTAAATATACTAAACATCTTTGCAATTTACAAACACTGAATATCTTTTTTACAGGGCAATAGAAAGTTTGTGATGCGCCATTATTGTGAACTATTTTGTATGCATCTATATAGTTATCAAGTACAATACTGTTTTTTATCACCTCTTCATATGAATGCTCATCATCATCTTCAAACTTGCATTTATATAAAGTTTTTCCATCAAAAAATAGTTCATTACTAAGGTTATTATAGGTAGTTTCTCCTATTTTAAAATAATCTAAAGTAGGAATTACTAATTTATAGTAACAGTAAGTACCATCTTTATCAAGAATGAATTCAGAGGAAAATCTCGAAAGTAATTGACCTCTCTTAACTACCTCTCTTCTCATTCTGATTGTTTTATCAATTGGAATTTCAGTTTCATTATAACTTAGGAAGTCTAACATGATAAAGTTTATCATGTCATCTCCTAAGCTATAATAATCACTATTATCAATTGCAATTAATTTACAATCAGGTCTGACAATCGTCTGAATAATTAAACGTTTATCCATTATTCAACTTGTTTTATTTTATCATTATAAGGATTGTTATCGAACATTTGTGCAACTTGAGCTTGCAATTGTTGCTTTTTAACTTCAATAGATTGGTCCTGATAATCTTTATCATTCTTAATCTTTTCATGGTCAAGGGCAACTCTCTGTTGCTCAATTTCAATTTTAGCCTGCTCCATTTGGCTAGCTTGGTTTTGTAATTGAGATAATTGAGACTGCATTTCTTTATTTTGTTTCAGTAGCTCTTGTGCCTGCTGTTCTGTTTGTTGTAGCTGCTGTTGAAGTTGCTGAACAATAGATTCCTCTTCTTTCTTCATCTTCATAGACTGCTCAACATAACGTTTAAGTTCAGTCATATTTTTTGCAGCTACAATATTAACAATCATTTCGGGATCAGAATACCCTGCTTTAACTAACTCTGTACTTAAAGCCTTTATAGTTTCTCTATCCTTAAATGTTGCTGTACTATCCTCAATATGGACATCAAAGTCTGTTACAGTATAATGTTCAGGAAGTGCCGAGAATATTTGAGAATATCGATCTCCCAAAATAATAACTCCCTGTAGGCCATTTGGATATACTAATTTAGCAAGATTAAGTAAATCATAATTTACTTCTTTATAGACAGTATCCATGCAATCAAAATACTGCTTAGTTAAAAGGCCAGAAGTTGTAACTCCTAATTTAACATTACTAACAGCATCTCGTTGTTCATATTGTGCAAGCATTTCTGGAAGTACTCCTGTGATAGAGGAGGCTTGCTGTTCAATAGATTGAATGGCTAATTGTATAGCCTGAATACTTTGTGCTTTAACAGTATCATCAAATCCATTGAATATTGTATTTAATGGTTGTCCATCTTGAGAAGAGTCAAGAATTCCAACACCATTTTTCTTATAAGCTAACCATTTTTGAATTCTCTCTGGCATGCTAACACCAAGAGCAGTTGGAAGGTTAGCTAAGTCTAACCAATCACCCACTGTGCCAGAAGAAGCAATTAAGTTATCCCTATAAAAAAGTAATAGGTCATATTTATCTTGGAGATTCATAGTATTTAGTACTAAACTAAAAGGATCTCCATTATGATCCAAGAAAAACATTCCATTTACAGATAACCTACATTTACTTGGATAGTCAGAAGATCTTACTACATTTTCTACTTCTCCTCTAGTAATGTAAATCTCATTTCCAATTTTAACTCCTTCATGTCTTGTTAAATATCCAGTTTTTTCATCTACTTCAAGCCACTCCACCTCATAAACTGTAATTAAATGAGGATTATAATTTGATAATAGGGCCTCATCTCCTGGCATTGCAGGATACGCTTCAAGACCTCCTAAAATACCTGGAGTTAAGTCAGGTCTAGGTAATCCATCAGGAGGAATAGCAGAGGTTCTTACTAAATAGGTTGTTGTTCTAACATCCCCCATTTTTGGAGCCTCTTTTAGTTTAGCAACCGCCTCAGTAGTTAATTCACTGCGATATTCATTCAAAATCATTTCTCTTGTCATCATCTTACGAATAACTACTCGTCTAGAATCTGCAAGATAAGGAGAATTTGGATTTCTTTCTATAAATGTATTTAAAGTATTTAAAGCTTCAAAATTAATATTTTCTCCACTTTCAGTAGGCCTTGTTCTGTAATAACAAGTTCCACTAATAAGCAGATCTGTAAATAAGAGTCTCATCTTATTTTTCATATCAATATTCCTTGATTGCTTTAAATAGCGCAATATATTTTGAGCAGCTATTTCATAATCTGAAATAAATGTTCTATCTAAATTATCCTGAATAGTTTTTAGTTCCTTTTCTATAAAAGGATCATTAACAACCTCTTTATTGTCTAATAATATAGAAATTATATTATTTTGTAAATATTGATGTAACTTTTCATATAATGCCTGATCAATCTTTAATTGTTTTTCTCGCATTATATTTGTTACTGTTAACGAGTCCTTACAGGAAATTTTTAAATCTGGTTCTAACTCAAGATACTTTCCAACTAAAACATCAATATGTTTTTTAATTAGTGGAGTGAAATTTACTGCTGTTGGAGTACCTACTCCATAATTAAATTCAAGACTTTTAAATTGATCAGCATCTCGATGACAATGATAGTACTGATAGGCCTTTCTTAACCTAACTTTTTCATATACTAATTCATTAATAGCATCATCTATTAATTGGATTTCTGTCTTGTTCATTCTAGTACAATATAATAAGTATCATCGTTACCAGTATCTACCATCATTCCTTTGTAATACTTAGCACGATCGATTTGTCGTTGTCTTAAATCTCTTAGTAAGTAATCAAGAAAACCATCTTCACTTCCTTGATAAGAAAAATACATTGGAGCTTCATGTTGATTTAAATCCAGCTTTAAAGTATAAGAATCCTCATCATGCAATATATCTAAATTACCAATATATTCAGAGCATAAAGCTTCCCTTATCACATTTCGTATTTTATCTTCTAAATTATTCATCGCCAATAACTCCAAATTGTTTATAACCTTTTGAGTTAATAAATCATCCAAAATCTTTCCATTCTTTTTCTACACTATGTGCAGGCTTTGGATTAAAGCCCATTAGTTCCTCATCAGCAATTTCTGCCATACTCATAGCTGCAACAATATCATATTTTCTCTTATTTTCATAAGAATAGTTTAATAGTTGTTCCAGAATCATATCAGAATCTATTGTATAACAATAATCGTTTATATAAGTATTAATAAGTTCCAATCCATGCTTGATAATAGTTTCTGTAGCAGGGACTCCAATCATTTGTGAATTACCTCTCTTAATATCACTTAGACTAGATTTTGGACGCTTCATAAAAAGATTATCTTTTTTCTTACTTTTAAAATATGTTATGATACTAATCTTAGAATGTTCTAGCATAGCCTTACAGTTATACCAAGCTAACAACTTCATAGCAGTATCATAAGCAGTTCTTATATCTCTTGGCCTTTCTTTATAAATCGCAACATACTTAGGCTCTTGAGTTCCATATGCGCGTTTTTTAATTACAATGCAAAAATCAGATACATCTTTCTGTGTAGCTGAATCTTCTGTGCCTTGGTCAATAGAGTCAATTCCTGCAACATATAGATTCTTAAATGGATCTTTTCCCTCTAATTGTGGCTCCTCATAAATTAAAATATTACTATCACTTTTATCAAAAACCTTAACTTTAGATAGATTATCATCTGCAGTTTTATCTCAAATTAATGCCACTCTCCTGGGCTTAATCCCCATTTTATGAATTCTAATTTGAGTAATTCTGTTAGAAAGTTCCACTGAATCAAAAATATTATCGCCTTGTCGCAGTAGAGCTTCTTCAGGAGTAAAGCAAAATTCAGAGCAGTACTCAAGAAGAGATTGACCTGATTTTTTTCTTCTTTGATCTTCGTAATATGCCTTAGCCTTAGATATATTTGTAACTCCACGATTATCTGTGAAGTCTGAGCCCAGCATAAACGTATAAGCAGGAATAAAAAATCCTGTAAATTGGACTGTGCCATCAGAGGAATAATTATTCTTATAAGGTAAAATTCCAAAGGCTTCTGGATCATTAAACATTTCTGCCAATCCTGCTAAAGCCGCTCCATGGTCACCTCCTGTACCCCATCCAATCTTAATCCCACGTCTAACACCTCCAATTTCCACTAGTGCAGTTCCTTGTGTCCATGAAGTTCTTGATACAGGATTTGATCCAAATTCTTCAAACATTAATCGATCACAACGATCCCCTCGAACTTTACGAGGATTATCTGCAGGAATACCTTCAATTTCACTAAATCTTCCTGATTCTACACCCTCTTTGTCTAACTTTGATGCACGTTTTTGTTTAATATTATCGATTTTCTGACGTACACGTTTCATACCTCCGTCAGTATTGTTATTTAATCAGTTAAGTTGATACCAGCATTTATCTAGTACAGCATCAACATAAGTTTCAGAATGTGCAGTATACACAGTTCTAAATTTTCTGGTTGTAATAAAAGGCCGTACACCCAAACATGCGCCTATTTCTGAAAAACCCACAGCCCTTGCTTTAAGTGCTACTACATCCTTTTTTAAATATTCACAAATCTCTATATAATGGAAGAATTCGTATTGTTTAGATGTAAAGAAAGGGAAGGACTCCTCTGAACCAGCACCAGCTTTCTTTTTATCGTTAACAATTCCCATTCTATAGAAATTTAAAAAAAAATAGTGATCTCCAGTTATTCTATATTTCCCTACAGTATAACCTTCAACACAACGTTTAATTTGACCTCTCCAAAAATCTACATAAGCTTTTGTGCCCTTTCTAAAAGCTGTGTATTTTCCTGTTCTTTCATAAGTTCTTCCAACCTCCATAAAGGGAGCAGGATCAAAATCTAGACCTTCAGTTTCTGTGATTGGCCTATAACCTGTAACTTCATAACTTAATGTTGGGTCAAAGTATTTAATTTCGTCTTCTAAAATAACATCTCAAAGATTATTTGTCTTCTTATGATATTCATAAGTTCCTTCATAATATTCAGATTCCTCTATATCTTCATTAGATTGATCTGTTTTTTTAAGCAAACTTTTAATAAGTTCCTCTTCAGATCTTTCTGTAAATGATTTTAATCTATCTGTGGGCCTTTGAGGAAGTTCCTCCTTTTTCCTTTTTGATCTTAATTCTGCCATAGTTTCATTAATCATCTAGTCCGAGTTCTACATCTCCTCTATAACGGGTTGGTTTGGCTTCTTGCCCCTTTTTATAAGTGTCCTCTAGTTCCTTTAGATAATCACTCATTTTTCCTATTTGGCCTATACTTTCAAGTGTTTTTTTAGGATCATTTAGATATTTGCCATTACCATCCATATCTGTAAAATCAATATTATCTAGGAAAACTCGCATCTTTTCCAAAGTTCTATATGCTGTTTTAATTAAACTGAGTACTCTGGATGAGTCCTTAATTTCCATATATTTTCTGCAAGCCACCCTAAAATCTGGATCATTCCACTCTTCCTGAGTTAGTCCACTATCCTGCATTGCAGCTTCATGCCTTTCTTGCTCAATATATTCTAAATAAGGAGACTTAAAGTCTAACATTAGAAAAATATATGTAAACTCCTTTCAAGCTTTTAACCTATGAATACCAGTAGGATCTTTTTTACATTTATTCCTACTGGTATCATAGAGTGTTGCAAATTCCTTAACTAATAATATTTCATACTCATTTAGAGTAATTTCTCCTGTAGAGTTATCATAAAGGAAAATATCAGTCATTTTATTTTTTTAACTTATAGTTATAAACTTTTGAGAGCCTCCCATTCTGATTTTCAAAAGTTTTACCTCCATCTTGAAAGTACTCTGCAAATCTTGATGTAAATCTATCATAGTCCGCCTTTTTCTTAGCTTTCTCCGATTTAGGTCTATATCAGGGTTGAGGTTTGTTAGATGTCTCTGCCCCATTAAAAGTATTTCTATATAAGGTATCTCTTTTATTATTAGTTATTAACCTTTCAGTGCCTCCAACTGTATTTGGCCTTTGTAGAAACTGGAGAATATCACCCTTAGAATTACTGTATTGCGCTGCCCTGTAATTATCACTAAACTTTCGATTAAAATCTAGCTTAGTCATTCCAGGAGGTAATGATGTTCTGCCTTGTACATAATTTAAAGTTTCAACTATCCTTGGAGTACCTCCATTTTGAAATTTACTAACTAAGTAGTTAAGCTTTCCTCCCTTCTTAAACATTCCAGTTTCCTCTGGCTGAATTGCAGCATTTTCAGATTTAAATTCCTGAATAAGTGCTTCTAGTTGCTTTTGTCCTTCTGGAGTTTTAGAAAGCTTATTTAAAGTCATTGCTATCTCTTCTGGAGATTTATTTTGCAGCTCCTTTACACGTGTCGGAATCCATTTTATGAATTCCATTAATTGAGTTTCGTCCATGATGTTTCTTAGTATTTTCTATAATAATTCCTTTCTTTTTTAGTTCCACCCATAGCTTAATACGTTCTTCTATAGTTTCTCCTAAACATTCAGGAATATCCGCTAAATCAACCCATGTCAAAAGATTATTTCCATCCTGCAGTTCAATAAATTCAGCAGAGGTGCAATCTACATGGTCTATATTTCCTAGTCTATTAAAGTATACTTTCATTATTTTACCCTTTCAAGATCTTTAGAAGAAAAAATTTCCTCACAAAGATCACCATTTACATTAAACCATCTACATTTAATCCCTTTAAAAGAATTTACTGTTTCATCATTGTGTTTATATGACCTTGTCACTTTTTCCACAACATACATCACTGGAATATTACTTAGTTTACGATGTCTAACTCTAACTAAGTCTCCAGGATTGTAAAATATTTTTTCAATTTCACTAATCATTGTCTACAATTCTACATATTACATTTTGTTCACTAATTGCCCAATATCCTCTGCGATCAAAAGGAACTGGAGCGGCACCAACATTCCTTATATAAATATCATCACCTTCTTTGACATATTTACATTCTGGGCCAACTGATACAACATGACAGCAAATAACTCCCATTTCATCTTGCTCCATTTCCCCAGCATCGTTTATATGAAAAGAATCTACATCTAAAAGTAGTCCAGCGTCAGACTTATATTTACGATAAGGGTTTTTATTATACTTTGTAAAAATAACTGTAAATCCTGTTGCTTGAACTTTCTTGTTTTCTGTAGATTTTAATCCTTTATTTGCTTCCATTACTGCAGCAGCTGCAGCTAATTTCTCCATTTCAATTTGATCTTTTAGTTCAGCAGAACTAATTCCAGAAAGATTTTTACTTAATTGTGCTCCATAACCACTCATACCAGTGGCATCATTTCCATTTAAAATTAAATTATTCATAATTTTTACCATTTTCCTATAATACATTTACCGTGAATTAATCTAGTCTTAGCAGATAATCTGCAGGAACAGCCACGGACATAACCATCTTTTTTATATGCTGATGTTTTCCCTTCTTTATTTATATAAAGCTTAGGGTTACATATTGGGCCAACAGGGGTTTCTTTATATAATGGACATTCTTTGCATATTTTCATTCTTTCCTCATATAACCCCTCATTAGCATTAAACATCTCATTTACATGTCCATCTATAATATCAAATATACTTCCCATATTTAAAATACAATAGGACGATCTCTATCAAGTACAGTCGTCTGTTTTAAAAGCTTTTTATAATGCTTTAACATTCTCTCTACATCATTTTTAAGATAATCTACAGTATATTCTGTAATTTTATCATCGTGATCAATGTGTATTAGCATTAATTTTTTAATATTTAATTCTGGCTTAATTTGCTGAAGTAAATATGCATATGTTGATAATTGCAGCGAATAATGATAAAAATTACAATCCTCTATATTATTTAAAGGGTACTTCATCATTATTCTACTAAACTTATTCTTATCAAAGTAAGAATGTTTCTTAATCTCCTTATTGGTTTTATAGTCTGCAATTATTATATCATTTCCATCTTTAATTAGTAAATCTATTTGTCCAGCAACTCGTAATATTCCATCGGAAGATTTTAAGCTAACTAAAAATTCTGGGTATACTCCTTTTTCTAAATCAAGTTCGTAATATCCTTTTTTACAAGTAAAAACTCCTCCTAAACCAAACTTTTTTAAATCTTGCTTCTCTGAAGTATAATACATCTCTTCAAAATTAGAGTGTATTTTTGTACCTCTTTCACAAGATTTATTTCTCTCATCATCATATCCTTTTTGTATTTCTTTTCTTGTCTTATCAAAGATAATCGGATCAAGATGAAGTTTTTCAATCATATCATCTGTCCACCTCTTTGTAGCTAATAAAGTTTCTTTAAGTACATGAAAAGTTTCTTCCGACATTAACTTCTCGCAAGTTTTATAGGAAGACCAAAAAAATACATCAAAAGGATTCTCATATTTGCCAATTAAAGTAGTAACAGAAACATATTTTTGTTGATCTGTTTTGTCTAAATATACATGAGCTTCATCAGAGTATACTACATCCTTCGTCTCTTTGTCTACTTTAAGGCCATTTACATATTTTTCCTTAGCATTTTTTAATTTAGGCATATTGCTTCTCGAAATTGATTGATGTCAACTTCTTTTAAAGAAGTTAACGATAATAGTATTTGAACCCTTCTTCTCACCTCAAGCATATAATATTTTATTTGCTCTTGAGTAAGTTTGGGGGGATTTTCAAAAGAATAACCAAGTATTCCCATAAATTGATTAACAGAATTTTTTCCTGGAATCTCAACAGTTACTAGGAAGTGTGTGCCGTTGACATTAATCATTTGAGCTAACTTAGAATCTATTTGGGATAATTCATCTAACCCCCCATAAAAATATCTGCGTTTGTCCAAATAATTGAAGAAAGGGAAAATACTGGTTGGCATATCTTTGTATTGCCAATATATTGCTTGATCTAATGAGGTTTTTCTACATCTTTCATAAGTCATATCTACATAATAAAAACCTAATCCACTAGCATTTGCTTTTCCATTGTGCCCTTCCATAATAAAAGCCCTATCACATCCTATATCTCGTATAGAATTATCCAATAATTCATTAATAACAGGATTAACATGCCTGCGAATTTCTTCACTTGTAGCATGTTTTTCATCCTCAATTGTATGAACCAATTCAATAATGTTTGTGATAGTTTCTTTTGGATTAAAGGTAATGGCCATAGTAAATGCAAATAAAATTATTACAATACATGACTTAATAATATTTAAAAACCCATAGTTCTTCAAAAATCCCAGAATTTTCTCAATCCATTGAAGAAAATTTTCCATAATTTATTGAATAATATGTTTTATGTGAAACTATTTGTTCGTTGCAAATATAATTATTATTTTTGTAAAAGCAAAACAAAGATATATATTTAACTATAAATACATTTAGAATAAAATGAGTAAGTATAACAACGAGATTTTAGATAGTATCTACGAGAGATACTCTAAATTCAATAATGAAAATACTCTAAGTCTTAAGGAAAGTAAGGATGAGTATGTATTAATGATGAAGAAGGGAGCTAAGATCCATATCAAAAAAGAGAATAGAGGAAAATTTAGCGCTAGCGCAAAACGAGCAGGAGAAGGTGTTCAAGAGCATGCTCATAAAGTAATGAATGATCCAAATGCTACAGCATTACAAAAGAAAAGAGCTAATTTTGCTATACAGGCTAAAAAATGGCATAAGAAATAAAAACAAATAGTAATGAAAGAGTTCTTCCTAAAGATGTTTACTGCTCATTCAGGGTTGAGTAGTAAAAGAGTATGTGGATTTTTTGGATGACTAGTTTGCCTATTTATATGTGTTTATTGTACCATCATGGTAATTCCAGCTCCAGAAGTTGTAGAATTATTATTCATATGCAGCACATCTTTATTAGGAATAGATAGTATTACAGGAATCTGACATAAAAACATAAATAAATAATGAAAACATATAAGATATGATACGTATTAGGCTTGTTATTTATGGGATTATTCTTCCTTAGCACATTATCTACAGGAACTCCATTATATGTCTTAATAAGCCTAATATGTTTTTAATTAGTGCAAAATATTATAAAGAATAATG
>OGRD01000404.1_pt1 | contig 23518 bp, 28 predicted proteins | sample 1553441 | NCBI WGS metagenome assembly OGRD01 (sample SAMEA2580106, study PRJEB22360) | human gut metagenome | biome: human gut; feature: human-associated habitat; material: faeces | place: Denmark | collected 2008/2010
GCAAGGAAGCCGCACGTCTTGTTTCCGAACAATGCGGAACGGTTCTGAACACGATCCGAACGACTCTCAGCGAAGAATCCGAGGTAGACTGGCATTTCGACAAACATCCCCGGCTTGCAGTTCGGGAAGTAATCGCTCTTCCGGAGACTCTCGACGGGGAGAAGCTGCCGCGCGTGGGAGTCTTCCATCCCGGGCAGCGTGTCTTCCGGAGCGATCCCGACTATGAAATGTCCGGTTGTTGTGTCGTCTGTTCGGGTAATGACGATAAGGAGACACCCTCCGACAAGGATCTTATCCTGATCTGCTGCTCAGACTCGGAAACTGAAGTCTATCCATGCGAACTACGTCCCATATCCGATAATCATTAAAGACACCTTCAAATGAACATGCAGGAATCCGATTTCCGGAGTGCGCTGGAAATCATCACCCGAAACAACAGAATCACTGTGTCGTTCAACACACCGATCGCCGACAACTACTCCCAAGTCTATCCGCTTCTTATCCATGAGAGCAACGCTTCGGTACTGAAACAGCTCCATGAGGCGGGCTTCTCGATGAGCATGACGAAAAAAGGACTGGAAGTGTCGAAGTATTAACCTCAAATAATCGCGCAATGAAACGCTATGAATTTTATCGGAATCAAAAAATTACTGTCATAGATTGCCGGTATTTCAGTTTTGAAGCCGAGAATCTCGAAACGGCAGTCCAGAAGATCAAGGATCTATGTGCTGACGGTCAACTCGATGAACTGTCAAATGATCCGACCTATCAGGAAGATGCTGCTTATCAGATTCCCGGAACGGAATATCCACTGGATATAGAAAACAATAATGGAGATCCTACGGTTATGATTTACTCGGCCGCAGACGGAAACTGCATCACGGACAACCTTCCGAAGAGAAGTATCAAATGCTTGTCGATGCCTGCGAGGCGTGGTGGAACAGACAATTCGCAGAGGAGCAAATCCGAATCCGGAAAGAGTCTGCCCAATGAATACCCGGAACAAACCCGATCTGCATTGCGGACCCCGACCTGATGTCCGCAGAAATACAATAACTCAAACCAAGAACATTTTAATGAACGAAACCATGAATTTACACGAATATTACCGTAACCATAAGGACGCGATCAACGCGTCGATTATGGATATTGCCTGCGATCTGGCCGTCGGACGGCTGCTGAGCGCACACGATGCACCTTTCGAAACATTCGTCGAAGCCGATGACCCCGACGATCCCGACGGCGGAACCCATTACAAGGAGGAATATCAAAAGGAATACGATACGTATTACGATAAGGAGTACGCCCGTGTCGCAAAGCTGATGAAATTCGACTATTGCCAAGAGGACGGAGTCGCGGCTTCGCCTGAAGATACGAACACCTAAACCATATACTTATATGATCGATATTCCTTTGTCCCTGCGCGTTCCACCGCAGGGATGCTATAACCGCGGTATTTATACCTGTTATGAATGTGATTTCGAACCGCCGCACTATACGTAGTACCTTGCATGCTGGGCCTTGCCGAGACCTCTGCCGGTACGATGGTCGTCTGGGAATGTCCCCGGTGCGGTCAGAAATGGATGTTTCACTATCGGGCCCAAAATTCCCGTGAAGCTCACGATTACGCCGCCCAGCTCCTCGCTTACCGCACTGGCGATCCCGATTGGCGTATGACGCTGAATCCCGACTGGATTGCGGTGCCGCGGCAGAAAAAAGAGTAACCCTAAAACCTGATCCAATGAAAATCTTTGAAAGAATCACAAAACGCTATGCGCTTCAGAATTACTATCTGCGGCGCAATTTCTATTGGCCGGATACGCTGCCGGAGATTCTCGATTATTGGCAGCAGCACAATGACCTGCCATTCCTCTACGGCGGCGATAACTGGCCGTATGATGCAATGTGCGAGCGGCAGCGCCGCAAGGGCGTCTATGCTTCGCAATACCTGACACCCGACCGCACGGCCTGCCAGATGGCGGCACTGGCCGTGCGATATTTCGACAATGACAGCCGTATCGTGGACGCCTGCTGCGGCACGGGGCAACTTACGCGCGCCCTGCTCCTCGAGGGCGTGCATCCGTCGGCGCTCCTCGGCTTCGATGCCGATGCGGAGCTGGTTGATCTATACGAACGCCTCTATCCCGAAACTGCTGCGCTGCGGATGCAATTTCATGAGATCGACTTCCGCTGCGAGAACGTCATTGCCAATCCGCCGTTCGAGATTGTGGAGTGTGTCTACTTCCTGCAATGGCTCTCCCGCACGCAACGCTCGGGCGATCGTGCCGTGCTGCTTCTGCCGTACGGCTTTATCGACAAGCAGCGTCCCAAAGCCGTACAGGAGACGATGCGGCACTTTATCATCCACCACCGGACACCCATGCAGGAGCCGTTCGCACGCACTGCCTGCCGTGCGGAGATCGTCGTAGTGGAACGGGCGTAGTGCATTCCGACTCGGGGAGAACCCCGCGTCAATGTTAAAATTTTATGTCATGAAACGAACTGAAGTGGTAAACATTCGTTATGCAGCATGCGATGTTTACATCGGCCGTGCCGGCCGTGGTGAAGACGGTTATTTCAGGAATCCTTTTCGGCTGCTGCCAGGCATGAGCCGCGGTGCTACTTTGGACCGCTACCGCAGTTATTTTTACGGACGCCTGCGTACCGATCCTGAGTTTCGTCAGCGTATCCATGCTTTGAAAGGCAAACGCTTGGGATGCTTCTGTAAGCCTTATCCATGTCATAGGGATATTATCAAAGAATATCTCAATACCTTGGACGATGAATAAAGGTCGTATGCCCGGCGGCATTGCTATTCCGGGATTTTTTCCGTAATTTTACTGGGTATTCAGTATCGTCCGTTTTATGAACGAACACCCGGCAACTCTTCTGCGCTGTGTCGTGGAACGTATCACCTATCAGAATCCCGAGAACGGATACTCGGTGCTGAAGGTCAAGGTGAAGGGCTATAACGACCTTGTCACGCTCGTGGGTAACCTGCTGGAGGTTCCCGTGGGCAGCGTCCTTCTGTGCCGCGGCGAATGGAAGGTGGACAAATGCTACGGCAGCCAGTTCGTCGCCGCGACATGGGAGGAGACGATGCCCGCCACGGTGTACGGGATCGAAAAATACCTCGGCAGCGGATTGGTCAAGGGCATCGGCCCCCGGTTCGCCCGGGCTATCGTCCAGCGATTCGGAACGGAGACCATCGACATCATCGAGACGGAGATCGAACGGCTTTACGAAGTTCCGAACATCGGACGTAAGCGTGTAGCGAAGATCCGCGAGAGTTGGGAGAAGCAGAAAGACATCAAAAATGTCATGCTTTTTCTGCAGGGCTACGGCGTGAGCACGGCCTATGCGGCCAAAATCTACCGGGAATACGGCAAGGAGAGTATTGACAAGGTGCGGGAGAATCCCTACCGCCTTGCCGACGATATCTGGGGCATCGGCTTCAAGACCGCCGACGGCATCGCCGCAAAGATGGGCTATGAGAAAGAGGACCCGCGACGGTGCCGGAGCGGCATCCTCTATACGCTGGGACAACTTTCGGACGAAGGACATGTCTACGCCGGGGAGGAACAGCTGGTAAAGACTGCGGGGCAGCTTCTTGAAGCGGGCGAAACGGCTATCCGTGACACCCTTGCAGGGATGCTTCAGGCCGAAGACCTTATTCTCGACAAGGATGCCATTTACCTTCCTCCGTTCTACCATGCCGAGTGCGGTACGTCGCGTCGCCTGAGAGATTTGGCAGAGAGTACGGGCCGTTCGTTGTTCGACGGGCTTTTCGATCCGTCGTCCCTCACCGCGGAAACCGGCATCGAATACGACGAAGTTCAGCTTGCGGCTATCCGGCAGGCCGTCACGTCCAAAGTCATGGTGTTGACCGGCGGCCCCGGTACGGGTAAGACGACTACGACGCAGGGAATTATCGCGGCCTTGAAAAAAGCCGGCCTGCGCGTGCTGCTGGCGGCACCGACGGGACGTGCTGCCAAGCGTATGAGCGAGGCGACGGGCATGGAGGCCAAGACCATCCACCGACTGTTGGAGTACAACCCGCAGGACGGCTACAAGCGCAACGACGAGAACCCGCTGGAAGGCGACGCGCTGATCGTGGACGAGTGTTCTATGATCGACATCCTTTTGATGAACAACCTGCTGAAAGCCGTTCCCGTGGGGATGCGGCTGGTGTTCGTCGGCGACATCGACCAGCTGCCGAGCGTCGGGGCGGGAAACGTCCTGCGCGACATCATCGACTCGCAGCGTATCCCCGTCGTGCGGCTCGTGTGCATCTTCCGACAGGCGCAGAAGAGCCGTATCGTGATGAACGCCCACACCATCAACCAGGGACGCTTCCCCGATACGAGCAACGGCCGCGACACCGACTTTTTCTTCATGCGGGAGGACGACCCCGAACGGGCCGCCGAAACCATCGTCCGGCTGGTGAAGGAGCGCCTGCCCCGCGCCTACCGGGAAAGTCCGGATCGTATTCAAGTACTTACGCCGATGCAGCGGGGCGTCGTGGGCGCCGCGAACCTGAACCTGCTGTTGCAGCAGGCATTGAATCCTTCGGGGCCGAGCCTCGGCCGCGGCGGCTACACCTACCGACAGGGCGACCGCGTGATGCAGTTGCGCAACAACTATGCTAAGGAGGTGTTCAACGGCGATCTGGGTTATATCCGTGAGGTGGATACGGAGGACAGGATGCTGACGGTGGATTTCGACGGCTAGAAGGTCGAGTACGATGTCACGGAGCTCGACGAACTGACGCTGGCCTACGCCACGACGATCCACAAGGCCCAAGGGTCGGAATATCCGATCGTGGTCATGCCAGTACTGATGACCCACTTCGTGATGCTCCAGCGCAACCTGATCTATACGGGTATCACCCGGGCCAAAAAGATCTGCGTCCTGCTCGGTGCTGCGAAAGCTCTGGCCTATGCCGTCCGCAACGTGTCCGTGCTGAAACGTAATACGCGCCTTAAAGAACGTCTGAATCCCTCTGCGGCACTTCCTGCCGACAACCCCGGCATCTGATTCTTATGTCTTTGAGCCGCTCTTTCCGCGACAGGATGCATCCCGGAATGTTAACCCCGGTGATATTTCGTCCCTGATTTTTATACTTAAACAGCAATACCTATGAGAGTAATCTTTGATTCGAATGTTTTCGACGATATCATCGCAGGTCGTCTCGACGTTTCGGTTCTTATTCGTAAGCGTGTGAAAATATATATTACACACATACAGAAAGATGAACTGGCAGCATGCCGGAATGAGCAAAGACGGACTCAACTACTTCAGTGCATGGCATCGATAGGGGTTCATACGCTTCCGACGGAATCGTTTTGTATCGGGGTTTCCAGAATTGGTGAAGCGAGGATCAGCGACGGCAGCGATTTGATTCGGAAGTTGGAAGGAGGCAATCCGGTTCATATCCAGGATGCCCTTATCGGGGAAACAGCCATTAAGAACGCTTTGACCGTGATCACAAATGACGATAGGTTCAAAAAAAGAATTGCAGCACAGGGCGGCCAAGCCCTCACTACAGAGGAGTTCCTGAAGGTACTCAAAGAGCCGGATGCCTGAATCCGTATATTGAGTTTAAATGTTCCGGTGCAAAAAATGTTATGTTGTGGTATATTATTGATGTTTAGTTTATTACAACGCTTAAAAATATGCTGGGGGACGAACTGGGGACGGAATTTTGCTGGCCAAAAGAAAAAAAGAGCAAATATAAAATCGCTTTTACCCCATATTGGAGGTTATGTCTTCCAAAGATATGAAAAATAAATGTAATCTGCGCAAAAGGTCAATCATAGGAGTTTAGTCTGGTTTGTTGTATATCTATTCAAGTTCTAAACTAAACTTTCCCCACAACGTCGAAATGGCGGACATCGGTAGCAAGAACGCTCATCTCTTTTTCTTTTGGCCAGCACAACTGCCTCTTGTACGTTGTTCCAACTTAACATCCTCCCTGCTTTAGATCCTCCCGTTGTATCTTTCTACATTTCCGTCATTGCACATCGACTTTCGGTCTGTCTGATGAGAATTGTGTCGCAAAGGTGTCCGTCATGTCTTTTTTCTGCAAGGTCGGAGCCTGGCGGTTCACGATAAAATCTCCACGCTCCGCTTCGCAGAGGTAGTATTCAGTCGTGAAACCCTGAATGCACAATGGGAAGTCCATACCAATATCCCGCCATGCCGGGTGGATTGAAATGTAAAGGCTCTATAATGACTGTATTTCATAAAACGGAATTATATTTTGAAAAATGAAATTATTTTTAGTATTTTTGCACTGTAATTGTGTTCAACCCAATTAGATATGAGGATTTTCACTGAGCAGGTTGTTAATGAATACGTCGAGAAGCATCCAGAATCAAAGGTTGCTCTGCAAGATTGGGTACAGAAGGTAAAGAAAAGCGAATTGAGTTGTTTCGTAGATATAAAAAAGACCTTCAATAGCGTTGATAATATTGGCAAACAACATTATGTATTCAATATCAAAGGCAACGATTTCCGCATGGTTGCCGTGATTAAGTTTACGATTCGGTTTGTATATATTCGATTCATAGGGACGCATGAGGAATACGATAGAATTGATTGTCGGAACATATAAAAGTAGAGCGAGTATGACAAAGATTGAGAATAAAGCCCAATACGATTGGGCGGTTAATCGAGTTGAAGAGTTGCTTCCGCTGGTAGACGACAATACGCCGAAAGATGATGCAAATCTCATCGAGCTTGAATTGTTGTCGAACCTCGTGGCTGACTACTCCGAGGAACATTTTGCTATTGGTGCTCCATCGCTCGCCGATGTGATGAAATTGCGAATGTATGAAATGCACTTGACTCAGCGAGCTCTTGCGACAATGCTTAATATCAGCCCGTCGCGTGTCAGTGCTATTGTGTCGGGAAAAACGGAGCCAACGTACAAAGTAGCACAGGATATCAGCCGGAAACTGAATATCGACGCAAGTATCGTACTGGGTGTTTGTTGACAGTTGTTGGTGTGCCGGAAGAACGGGGCGAACCGGGGCGGCATTGCCGATCATGCGCCCGTGGAGGCCAACCGGCATACGAAAGTGGAGTGTTCTTCCTCGAAGCGGAATAGCCTTTCCGCTCAAGCGGTTTTACATAAGAGTTCTTGATGCGCAAGTTCAAGAATAATCCAGCCATTAAACCGACGGATTCTTAAAGTTAAATTGCTTTGGGGTATATTGGTTTGCACGAATTTTGCGTTATCTTTGTAACAAGAGAAATGGAGGAAACTATGAATCAGATTATCATAACCCCGAAATCCGAGCAGGAGCATTCGTTCGTGATGGAAATGCTCAAACGGATGAAGATCAAGGCCACGTCCGTAGAGGAGAAGCCCCTGCGCCGCATGACGATCGAGGAGTATCGTGCGATGGCAGAGAGAGCTGTTACCGATGCGGAAGCGGGACGCACGATATCGCAGTCCGAAATGGAAAAACACGTTGCATCGTGGCGGTAATCGTCGAATGGTCTCAGCAGGCTGCTTCGAGTCTGGAAGAGATCTTTGGCTACCACAAAAAGGAGGCGGGTGTGAGAGTTGCGCGAAAGATCGCAACGAAAATTACGCAACGTACACGAATTCTTTCGGACAATCCCCTTGCTGGACAGCGGGAAGAACTACTGAAAGACTTATCGGTCGAATTCAGGTATCTTGTCGAGGGAAACTATAAAATCCTCTATTATACACTGCCGGAAAAGATCGTTATTTCTCTTGTTTTCGATTGTCGTCAGAACCCTGAAAAGATGCGGGATATAAAGTAACCGTATAGTAGCTCTGAACGTGCAATGGTTTGCACGTTTTTTATGTATCGGAATTTACATAAGAACGATACTGCCGGCAAGCCGGTACAGGTAAATCGTCGATAATCGGGAACACTTGCAATGTCTTCTCAGGCAATAAAGCGACAGGTAAGATTCGTCACTAAGCTGGAGAGTGCATGACATACGAAAGCCTCCCGCCCGTGTTGCGGCGGGAGGCTTTTTCAATAGGATACGCGGGTGTTCGTGCAGGAATGTCGAAATAAGGGGAGAAAGAGGAAATATGGGCGGTCGGCGATACGGATCAATACTCGTTTTGGTCTTGTGGGGGTATTCGTATTAACTGCCACCGTTATATCTTTTTGAAGCCCCATTCGTTTGTTGTGATATGCAAATCCGCAGCATACAGCGGAATATTATTGACGATATGTCCGTCGAATCCGCTCATCTTTAAGATCAATATACAGCAAAGCCGATGAAACATCAGGCTGGTGTAGAATAGTTTATCAATCTCGTTTTCTCCGGATTGGACATTGAGATGCCCGTGTAAAAAGCGGTTTCTGTCTTTAATGGCCCTTATTTCCTCTCCGGATAATTGATACTTGACGGCCATGAACGGTTGCATCAGTTTATCCCGGTTTGTCGGCTGGTTCAGATTTTGTATTTTCTGCATCGCGAAAGACGCTGCGTCTTGGGGTAGGGACGCTTTGCGAATGACGTCCGATAATGCGGGGAGAATGGTTTGCCAGTGTGTTTCATTAATGACATGAGGCGCCGAAAGGTTATATATTTTGCTAATGGTATCGCATAGGGTTTCAAAGGCTATGCAATAAACCCCCGCTTGCAGTTCCAATCCCAGCTTCGATGCGGTCAAGGTCAGCAGGGCGGCCCTTGCCACCGGCTCATGGGTAATAAACAGGTTCGTCATGGCAGAAAATACCTCTTCCTTTATGGGCTGTATCCTGCATTTCCATCGCTTCTCGATTATTTGCATCATCCGGCTTTCCGCGTTTCGTGCCTTCATTTTTCTCGATATGGGTACTAATACGGAGTAGGCGTTTGTCGTGAAAACAGAGTATTGTCCGGAGATGCTTTCCCGCAATGATTTGTAGTATAGTCCTACGGGCCGGGTATACCGGTCGTTTGTACTGGCGATGATGAACGCCTCTTGCAGATGCAACGTCCCGGACAGGAAACCGAGGGTTAGCAGGGCCGCGTAAGCAATGTTTTCGATCTCTGTCAGGTAACACGGCTTTACCGATTCGATGACTAAATAGAATCCGTTCTTGTATCCGAAATGGTACAGATGTATCTCGTTACCGGGAAGACTTATTTTTATCAAACTACCGGCCTGTTTCCCCTGGCATAGAAAATAATAATAGGCGTAATCTCCAAAATACACTCCTTTTTCGACAGGGACGAAATATCGGAAAAAATATTTGCGATCCGGACGGATTTTACTGCTATGAATGATCTGGGCCTCGACCTCTATCGAGAAGTCGTTGGAAACCCTACCCAAAATATTGTCCCTGTATGTCGTGATCCTGCTCATCCCGTCGGGGACGATATATGATCTGTTGCCGTGTGCAAAGGTAAATTGTGGTAGGTTGCTGTATTTTGCCGATTCTACACTGTTGTGTTCCGCGATCTGCGTTGTGAAGTCTAGCACGAATTTGTTCCCTGTCTTGGAAAATTTGACGGGACGGTTTTCCATAAAGGGGATTCCCTGGATGCGAATCTTCCTCATGCTTCTGAAAGAGTCGATCATCCGTAGTGAAGGCAATAAGTTTTTATCTATCCAAGCCATATCGAAACATCTTGTTATATTCAAATATTGTATTTGTAATGCAGTCCCGGTCGTTCTTCTTCCAGCTTTCAGTTACTGGCGATGAATCTGGTTTTTATTATCTTTCAGCCAGTTCATATACCTGTCAACGCAAAAGTTCCGTCCTGGTACGCATCGTTGAGTGGCGCGGCGGAATCTGTTATGGTAAAGATAATATCGTTTGTTGTAACGCCGACTCGTCGGTCGGATTTTTATCTTTTCTCCCGTCATTCATTTTCTTTTTCTTCAATTCCCCTGTATGTTTCGATAAACTCGGGGAAGTGCCTTCTGACGAATCCTCCCGGCGAGTTGTAGACCAGATCCAGCCTCCGGATTAATGACAGCCGTTCGCTTATTCGGCAGGTGGCTGTCTGTTGTCCGTTTCCTTATGTTTGCAGTTCGATTACTTTTATAGCTATGCCCGGCCGGTCTGCTTTAATCTGTTTTATCCACACAGAATGCTTTTTTATTTTAAGGTAAAATTTTCGCCGTATGGTTTCCATAATTGGCAACTTTAGGTTATCTTTGTAAAAACGCGAGATTATGAATACGAAAATTGATAATATTGGGGTCTTGATCCGCAGTGAACGGACCCGTCGTGGAATGACACAGGAGGAACTGGGCGAAAGAGTCGGCGTGGGTAAGGCACAGATTTCCAAAATAGAGAGTGGGCGAGGGTTGACGATCCGTACTGTTACAAAAGTGCTGGATGCATTGGGCCTGTCGGCATCGGTGCACTTGCAGACCATGGTTCCCGTAGATCGGCGCATAATTGGTTATATTGTGGCCAACATAAGTGAATTTGCACGCACGCATGGCATGACGGTGCGCGAAGCTGGCAACTACCTGAACCGCTACAAGGGGCTGGACTTCCTCGTTGAACACTACGAGGCCGAGCACCTGCTTTCGCTCGGCGACAGCGTACAGGATTTGACCCGTGTGTGTTACAATAATGGAGGAGGTGTGAGATGAAACTCTACCACGGATCGAACACCGTTATCGCCCGGATAGATTTAGCCCGGTGTAAGCCCTACAAGGATTTCGGACAGGGATTCTATCTGACTGAAATAGAAGAACAGGCCGTGCAGATGGCCCGTCGCACGGCGGCTATCTACGGCGGTGAACCGGTCGTTACAGCTTTCGGGTTCGACGAGGCAGCGGCGATGGCCGACGGCGCACTATCCGTCAAACGCTTCACTGAGCCTAATGAGGAGTGGGCACTGTTCGTGATGGCCAACCGTAGCCGCGAGGGGGCGCATCCTGTCCACGATTACGACATCGTGATCGGCCCGGTAGCTGACGATACCATTGCCACGCTCTTCCGTAATTTCGAAGACGGGATCATCGACTTGCCAATGCTGGTTGCTGGACTGCGCTATAAAAAGGTTTCCTCGCAATATCTTTTCCACTCGGCATGCGCCGTCCAATACCTCGAAATATTATGAACGATAAGAAAATACGCTACCTCACGGAGGGCATTACCAAGGACATCGTCTCTTATCTGATGGAGGACGAGGGGCTGTCCATGACCGAGGCTATCGCTCTGTTTTACAATTCGGAAACTTTCATCAGGCTCTCTGATTCCGCGACCGGGCTTTATGTCGAAAGTTCAGCTTACGTGTACGAGATGCTGAAGATGGAGCTGAAAATGGGTAGGATACAATAATTAGGGGCATTATGATAATGAGCTTAGAAAAATTAGAGGAATGGAACAAAAAGAGATTCTAAATATGATGAAACTAAAAAAACAGAAGATGTAATGTTTAACCGAAGTAGGATAGAATCATATATCTATTATACTTTGTAATATTACATCAAATGAGTAGATCGAAGAAAAAGTTTCCCGCAGGCGTTATTTGTTGTTGTAAATCACAGAAACAGGGGAAAAAGATTGCTTCTAAGCGATTCAGAAGACATGTAAAAATACTGATACATCGAAAGAAATATGAATGTTTGCCATATCGTTCTATTGAAATAACTTCGCCTTGGGATTTGGGCGGCGATGGCAAGACCTTTTATGGATATCATCCGGAATGTGAATGGTATATTAAAATTATGCGTAAATGATTTTAAATGCTTGAAAAATTGTTGGGGATAATTGTATTAGGTGATTATTTCCGACAATACCCACACAGACTTTGCTAATAATACCGTTCAGCACAAGAATTTTGGGCGGTATTTCTCTATGCATAGATAGCTGTTTCCACAAGCAATTTTCTTACCAAAGCTTGCAACAGCAAGAACTGCATGTCTTTTGACAAATTTATTGAAAATATTTTTATGAAGGTATTAGTTAAATAGAACGCACTTTTACTAAAAAATAATTTGGATGAATTATTCGTCTGTCCTTTTTGGGGGGGGGGAAATTTGACTGTTTGTTGATATATATTTAAATATCTGTTTTTATACTTTGAGGGCAAAACTTATTGAGGCATAACTCGCATATATAAATCAGTTGTCGTTCGACCGATTCTGGATTCCTGTTTATCGGCGTTCTTATGTCTGGAGCAGCGAATACGCATTGCAACTGTTGGACGATATTCTGGAATCTCTTGGCGGAAACAGGCAGGGGGAACCGTATCGGTAGTTCGATTTTGCACGAACTGGATAACGGCGAGCTGGATATCATTGACGGACAACACGTATTACCACAATTCTGCTGATCCTCAAAGCCCTGGGATATACAGACGTTGATTCCGAGCGATTGGTCTTTATGCACGAAGAATCTTTTGTCTATATCCGAGAGAATTACCGCGCCATTGCCACATGGTTCCAACATACGGACTGTAACCGGATATTACACTGGCAAGTCCGTACGAGTACCGAACAACCTATGTGATGGCTCATTGTTCTGTCGAATGAACTCTTCTATTATTGTAGGAGGTAATGAAAATAGGATAGAGGGCTTACTTCGCCATTAAACGGAATGCATTGGGATCAGCCTCCATTTGGGAAATCTTTATATTGGGATTCAGTCTCCTCGCCAGTTTTGTGATTTTTTCTTTATCTGCGGCATCGACCCGTACTCCAAAATATAGAGATTCGAAGCACTCGGACCCAATCTTCACAAAAGACCGAATCTCTTTATGGTTAAACTCGGTCTTATCGTGTTGAAATGGTAATAGCTTCATAAACATGGGAGAGGGTTTGTAGATAAATAACCGAACCTCTTGTTCGTGTTCCCATGCTTTTGCTTTGGTAAATATCTGATAACTGAAAAAATCTTCTCGATCTCGATAATAATTTGGTTTATGCAGAATATTTCGATATTGAACCTCTTGGCCTTGAGTCGTTACCATCATGCCATAATTGACCTTGATATATTTGGCGACATGATCCATATTAAGACCAAGACAAATGCCTTCATGTTTATTATAATAACTCCACATTAAAATGGAATCATACAATTTGGATAGACAGCATATCCATAAATCTTCCCGATTGTTTATGAATCGATTTGAGTGTAGCTCTTCGATAACATTTGCAGGCCAACCCTTACGTTCCTCAGCTGGTACATTCGAACAATCTATTAGACTTGGATGACAATCAAAAGGATCATTAAACATTGTGGCATTGGTGTACATGAGATCGCTATAATACAACATCATTATAGCACCATTAATGTCAAGATACTTATATAGTAGATTGCTCATCCTACGAGAAGGTAATTATTTTATTCCAATTGCTTTCTATATACCGAATCCAATGTATTCCCGTCCTTATCTTTCCATTCGTTCCATCCATTGGATGGCCGACCTGTGCAGAAATCTGCGGCGGTACTGGGACTGGAGAAGGTCTTGTCCGAGTCCATTGTCCAAATGCCGTTATTCAGAGTCGCATATTCTTCGACCATTCTTTCCCTCTTTGTTTTCCATGTAAAAGAGGGAACACAATTACTGGCTACGATGCTACCCTTTAATACTGTAAATCCTGCGGAATTATAAAATCCTTTTGCCTTACATCCTCTGGCCTTTGTATAGAACAGATGTTCTTCCTTGGGCTGAGATATTTCAAAGATGCCACAACCAATGAATAATGCAAGGAACTTAATGTCGTCAAAAAATTCATCCATAGCATCCCGCTGATGCTCGGGAAGATTCGGTGCCTTGGGAACCTGTTTGTTTTCGTTTAGCACGAACGAGTTCGACCGCTTGGCCTCAGCAATCGCACGATATTCCAGATATTGCACGTCGACTTTGGTCATATCTTCGTCTTTCGAGACAAAGACAAGTGCTTTTTGCCAAAATGCTTTTTTGCTGTCGTGGTCTTTAACACGTTCCTTAAAGTTCTCGGTCTCTCCGATATAGGCTTGCGGCTTCGTTGTCTCATCTTCTCCAATCAGGATATAAAACGCCGGCTTGTGCAGTTTCTCCTGCTCATTCAGATAGGCCAGATTCGAACGCGGAATCACAAACATTTGGCAAATCTTGTTGCTGATGAATGCATACTGCGTCCCCTTTGGATCTCCGTCAATCAAATATGTAGTTACTGTTTTGCCCATGTCTATAGATTTTTTATTTCGCTTATTATATTAAACAGCGGTCGAAATTCTTCAAAATCCTCGAGATCGAATCCTTTTGCCATATTTGACAGTTCAATTTTGGCTTGTTTTGTTATCAATTCTGCATAATCAGAAACTAATCCACTAAAAGCATTTCGAGAAACGGCGTTTTTGAATGCTATATCATATTTAGATTGATCATACATGTTTTCTATTGTCGCATTGGATTTTAAAGGTAGTGTAATAGCATATAGGCCATACTTATTCTTTTTTGTTGAATATTTGACTTGGGTCTGGTTGCAGCAATTACGCCCTTCTTCATCATTGTCGAATATTGCAATAATAACTCGGTCGCTAAAATCTATTTCACATGTCTTTAATCCTATTACAAATTGAGGAATATTGGTTGCTCCGCCGAAGTAGAATACATCAAAGTCTAAATCTTGATAATTTTCTTTAAGTCGTTTAAATGCCTCTTCGATATGAATTTTATCAGTCTTACCTTCTACAAGTAGTGTTATGGGCTTGCTTGATGCTAAAAATGTGTTCTGATCACTTACATTCCATATATTATCAGTTAATTCAGCGATTAGAGAACATTTATTCTTTTCTATTCTTTCTATGTATCCAGTTTCATCCTTTGCTAAATAATTAAGGTGAGCTAATGGATCAAAAAAAGATTTGGCCAATGTAGGAGAATGGGTCGTAATTATATGCTGCCTATTTGAATATTTTCCAACTAGTTTGTTTATCTCATTTTTCCTTGATATGTGAATATGTGAATCTGGTTCATCATATAGCATTAATGATTTTTCATCGCCTAATACTTCAAGCATTGTAAATACGGAGAGTAATTTTTTTTCACCTTCACTTAGTAAATTTGCATTAAAAATATTGCCTTTATTCCCTTTGACTATAAGCTGTAGATTAGCAAATCCTCCTGCATAATATCCTATATATAATGCTTGAAATGCTTCTTTGGGTGTCAAATGTATTGTGGCAATAATCTCTTTGAATTCCTGAAATGATAAAATTATCGGATTATTATTTCCTTTTGATTGCACGATGGTATCAAGCAATTGTTTTGCTTCATTATTAAGAGTTAAACGCCTTGGTGCTATAGAAAATGAGAGACTTTGAATATTTCTAATCTCTAATATTCCATTACAGAAGTCCTTAATATCAGAAAACTCTTCGAATGAATGAAGAAATAGAGACAATAAAGCAATATTCCACAGATCCTTATTTATGAACCACATCCGTTGTGTGATTGCACTACCGGATATACGCTTTTTTACATACGATTTACGAAATGGTGTGAAATACTTATCTTCTAAGCGTGACGTTTCTCCACTATATGTTGCTATTATGTTTTTAGGTAGATAATTAGATAATTGTCTGTGAGTTATTTGCTGACCATCTACATAATTTTGCTTGCCTGAGTCTTTTATCTCAACTTTATGTTCATCTAAAATGTACTCAATATCGTATTCAAAATCCAATCTAAATCGTTTCGCTTTACTATACAGACTAGTAAATATGGCGACAATGGCTTCCAAAATATTACTCTTGCCGCTGCCATTATTACCTATTAGTATAGATAAACCTTCTTGATCCGATAAATCCAGATCCAAATCATTTATGTTGCGAAACCCTTTTATGTGTAGTCGTTGCAATTTCATAATTTATTTGTATTATTAATGGTTTATAGTCCACCCCAAATTGCGGGGTTCGTTAACAGATTGGCAACGATATTCGATGCTACATCTGCTCCAAATGATTTCAATTTTTCAATAATTCCCGGACGAGCCTTCTGCAGATCGTTGCCCGCTTCGGCTACCACGGCTTTCAGTTCTTTGATTTGACGTCCCGTAAGATCGTCTTTAATAGCTTCAAGGAACAATTCTACAGCAAGCGATTGTTGTTGGTTTTGCGTTTGGCTATTGGAATTATTAATATTTGTTGTAATATGGATTGGACCTCGTTCATGGTCTTGCTTTTTAGGCGAAGGTTTAATCCGAGGAATTGCAATCGGTAATACGGCAAATGCTTCCAGAATTGCCAACAACTTTTTTTGTTGATTTGGCCATATATCTTGCTTGCTTATTTGTTCAAAATCTGCAATGTGTTTATCATCCGGGTAATTTATTTCTATAAATCTTTTGGCTTTTTCAAGCCACTTATAATAAGAATCCATATCCGGATAGTCATAATATGGCAACATAGCATCATGATATTGCAAAGTAGAGATTCTGCACATTTGCTCTGTTATCAGATCCTGTATAGTTATATCTTCCATATTTACTCAAATATTTGGGCTTCAAAAGAACTTTTAGCTTTTTCCATTACATGGTTAGCCTTATCTTTACAAATCTTTTTGTTATCAATAAACTGGTTATAGCAGTTGATAATTTGCTCTTGCACTGAAATTGGAGGAACAGGAATTGCTAAATTGGACAAGTATGAGGAAGGTACTCTTTGTTGCCCAGCACTTCCTGTAAAATATCGCTGAGCATCTTTTAACAATTCATCTTGCCGAAGTAATACATGCAAATACTCTGGAATGATAGAATCTACATATACCCTTACAATATGAAATTCAGTAGATCCACATCCTCGATTATTTTCAAGATTTTTCACAATAGCAGATTTCCCATTTTGCATACATGGTGTAATCCTGGCCCAAAGTAAATCTCCATCCTGAAACTTTGTATACCCTTTGATTTTCGCTTTCTTAATATTTTTTTTACCGATCCATACTCCATATATGTCAGATATATCCTCCATTGGAATAAATGACACATATTCGTTGTCATCAATTATAGACATATCTGTTCGAGGGTTGATCTCTGCTACCTCATGAAGACGTACATGTTTGTATTCACTTGTAGTATATGGAGTGTCTTGAGATCTAAGTAACGAATCTACGCTCCAAGATGATAACTCTGAAAAACGGGCTTCATATAATAGACCTGATCTATTGTTTTTTGATTTGCTTACAATGGTTTTTTGCTTCAACAAATTAGCAAGTTCTATAGTAAAGTCCTGATCTAATTCAAATGCGTGCGCTAATAATGTATTATATTCATTGATTTTAGAAGTATACTCCTCCACCAACTTATTTTGTTCTGCTAATGAAGGAAGAGGAACCTTTATATCTAAAAACAGAGGCTCTTGTAAATAGTGACGATTGGTCGTACCATTACTTGCCTGTTCGCAGAATTCAATAAACTCATTCGTTGTCGTGAGTAATGCTAAATAACGTGGGTTTACTTTTGAATAATCTACATCAAAAGTCCAGAAATTACCTGTTATGATTCCTCCATCTAACTCCTCTGGGACAACGCCAAATGCACCGTTACGAGCATCTATCTTGGACAACAGGAATTGTCCCTTGGAAATCACGAATTGATTTTTTGTGCCAATTTTACTCCCTATAACTGTATCTCGCAGAAAGATTCCTCCGTTGCGTACCTTAATGGTGGCACGCTTGTAATATACATCGTCCTGTATTTCAATAGCTGTTTTATTACGGGTCAGGAACTCTTTAATCTGAACCAGCGGATATTTGGTGGTGAATCGGATTTTGGAGTCATTTAGATATTGCACACTCCAGTTGTAAAGCTGTGAGAACTTTACAAAATCCAAATACTTGTATGTGCTTTTACTCTTTAACATAACTCCTTCGTATTGCCATTCTGATCGGTCCGAACCATTTTATTATCGGCTACTTCATAGTGGAATCTCAACTCATTTGAGGTCCACATATTATGTTCCTTTCGATAAGGAGTAAACTCTTTGAGCAAGTCGATCAATTCATTTTCGCATTCGGTACCGGTTGTCGTAATGCCAGCTTTTTCAACTTGGGCAATGGGGATAGTATAGTCAAATTTTTCTTTAACAATCGCCCATATTTTGGCCGCAATCTTTGTTTCTAACGCACGTCTTTCAGCCCGCTTTGCTTTCTTTTCTTCGGCAGGATTTCTCCGTTCTGCCAGGAATGAATTAATCTCATCGAGCTGTGATTGATACTTGGCTTCTACTTCTTCGGTCGCCGCTTGTTTAATCGCATCGAACTGGGCCCGTTCCTCGTTCGTAAACTTCTTGAAGAACAGCAGGCTGGGTTTTACCGTAGCACCCGAGGCCATGAATACATCTTGCGGGATAGAAGTGATTAAAATTATTTTGGCCATTCCTTCGAAAAGCTCTCGTACAGTTTGCAAATTGGTATTATTGAGAACTCCTTCCGGTAGAACAATGCCCAAACGTCCGCCCGGTTTAAGCAAGCGGATGCACCGTTCGATAAACAGCACTTCGGTCAGACCGCTAAGTTTGCCGACAGTATATAGATTCAGTAAAGAATCCCCAATGTGGCCATTAATTTGACTCATGGCCTGCTGATATACCTCTTTACCATATTTCTTCTCGTATGCCGCAATTTTCTGCACATCGGTTTCCACGTCGGCTTCTGTTATTTTCAGCGATTTTTCTACGCGTGAACCGAAAGGCGGATTTGTAAGAATCACATCAAAACGATTTTCAAAAACGCCGTTGACATTTAACAATCCGTCGTGGTGATGAACGCCTCCGTGTCCATCTCCGTGCATAATCATATTCATCTTTGCGGTTCGGGCCATACGTGGATTGGCGTCCGTACCATAAATGCAGTTGCTGGACAGATTCTGCAACCGGCTGTTTCGATTTCCTGTGTCGAGTTCCGTGTTGAGCGCAGCAAAATAGGCATTGACCTGTTCATCAATAGCTGATTTCTGTTTTTCGCTCAGAGTCTCATAGCTTTCGTTGAAAAGCTCGGCTTTGATCTGCTCTTTAACTTTTTGTATGTCTTTTTCAATTTTCTCGCGCACATACTCGAAGGTCTTGATTAAGAACCCTCCGCTACCACAACAGGGGTCGCAAATGATTTCACCTTCCTCAGGGTCAAGTAATGCTACCATGAAATCGACAATGGTGCGAGGCGTAAAGAATTGGCCCAGCTCTCCGCGAAAGGTTTTCCCTAAGAATTTTTCGAAGGCGATACCTTTCACATCATCTGCCGTACGGGAGAGATTGTACACTTCGAGTTCTTTAACTATTGCTTCAAAACTTGCTTCCTTAATCTTTATTGTATCATTGGATTCGAATAGACCATCTTTTGCATAGTCCTCCTTTGTACGCTCAAATAATTGCTGATAAAAAGGCAGACTTTGTTTGGACTTTGTCTTGTCGTAGGCTTCTCGTAGTTTCGTAAATTCTTCTTTTGAAAAAATCTGAGTACCGGTATTATCTCGTTCATATCGGATTTTAATGAAGAGGACCTTACTGATTTCATCAAACGCTGCTTCCGGCGACAACTTGTCGTTGTTTCGTATGATATTATGGCATTTAAAAAGCAACCTACTGAATTCATCGCGCGTAAACGCTTTGGTCTGACTTAATAATTCCTTGATCTTTTTTGCATTAGTCAGATCTTCGGCTTTGGGTATATCAACAATCTCTTCAAGCCGTTTTGGAATTTTTCCTTTAACGACCTTGAATATACGAGTCTCTTTCAGGTTGGTGGTAACAAAGAAATCCGCTCCGGCCCAAGATGCATAGTTATATCCCTGATAATAATCTTCTTCTTGAATCGTGATATGCTCGGCTTTGCACTCTACAACGATTGTTGCAGATGCTTCATCCTTCTTATCTGATGAAGACTTCCATATTACAATATCAGCTCGAGCTTTACCCTGCCCACGATGAGAATTACTCACTTGAACTTCCTGAGCCATTTGATCAAGCGTATAGCCATAGATATTAATAAGCCGGCAGATGTATTCCTGGCGAACTCTCTCTTCGGGGGTTAGAACCAACTCTTTATTTTTTAAAGGGGCAAATATTTTGTTGCCGTTAATCTGGAGCTCCATATATGCTATTTTGTACTTTTTATTAATTCTTTGGGATCTACTTGAAGTATCTGAGCTATCTCAAACAGTACTTCTAAACTTGGCTGTCGGCGATTGCAGACATAGGAATTGACAATACAGAAGCTTTTCCCAAGCTTTTCTGCCAGCCAAGTCTGTTTTATGCCTTTCTCTTCAAGCACCTCTTTAATTCGGTTCATGGGTTTGTCCATTATATACTGTGCCGTTTTTATTTACGAAGATATAAAATATTATGCAATAAAAAGATAAAAACAGGTGAATTCCTTTTTCATTTGTTGGGTATTGTCCAAGGCTAAGAACTAATGGATAACGACGTGAGGTATTAAATAGACTCTTTTTAGCTTACCTTTGAGATGAGATAGGGCTTTTCAAATCGTTACGATTGTATCATTTCTGTGTTCTATTGCTCCTCAATCTAGTAGAAGGATTTGCAGTATCATAAATCAAGGTAATAGCTGTGCTTTGGTACTATAAAATACGCCTAGGGGACAAAGTCGGAACAAAAAATTGCTGGCCAAAAGAAAAAAGAGTAAATAATAAAAGGCTTCCCTTGCGGGCTCTGCCTAACAGAAAGCGATGTAAGTATGTTGCCATAAACAGACGCAAAATTTTCGGATAGCAATGTATTATGGACAATATTGCTTTATCTGCCCGGCCTTTTATACATCCCGTTTTCGGTATATTCCATCGGTAAACCTCATATCGAACCATACTGAACCTGTGTAGCTCGTTTCCCTTTTGTTATTGTACATTCCAATTTACCAAAATTGACGATAATTCCTCTTTTACTTTACGCCTGCCAGCATATCTGAAAAGCCGACTTTGATTGACCGTGTACGAGGTAAAAGCATTTTCTATGATACGGTGGCTTTCATTCCCCTGCAGATAAAAAAAGTCAACATCCCTTAATATATCCACCAATAGTTTTTCCAGCGTGGGCATGGGAACTCCTGATACTTTTTGCAAAGGAGCCTCGGAGATAAGATTTTTCACAAAAAAGACACGGCTATCCAAATCCACATATCGGTATATCATTTTCTTATCAGGACGCAGATAAGCATTACGCTGCTTGCCTTTCAGAAAATTAAAAACGGTTTCTGTCGAGTCTCTGTTCGTTTCCACATAGATGATGCGGTTAGATAAAAGATGATGTTGCAAAGGTGTGATAATCTCTTCTTGGTAGACGCAGAATTTCGCAAATGGGAAATTGGCTTGTAATAGTTTATAAATCTCCTTCACTTCCTTTACTGGTTTGGGGGCAAAGGTCTGTTTCATTACTTCGGCGTACATTCCACGTCCGGTTCTAACCAGCCTATTTTCATTCACTAGCTTGAACAGATACCATGACAAGGCAGGCCTGTTTATGCCAATTTTTTTGTGTAGATGGGCATACAAGTCCTCTATACTGAAATTATGATGGGTATCAGCATAATCTAGTATGGATATCACTGTTCCGTTATTCATATCATAGCTGTTTCAGAGGACAAATAAAACAAAATATCGGCACTATTTTGAATTAGTGCCGATATTTTGCATTTTACGCAATTGTAACTCAACTCAATCGTCTTTTATCCCATTTCTTGTTGATTCTTATTTCTTTAATTTTTCCCCATTCTGCCAGAGAGATGATTTCATGGTATTGTTTCAATGATAAAACATTCTCCTCGCTATCCATACATTCGTACTCCCATGGAAGTTGATAAACGGTTCCTTCTTCATGATGGCCCATGTAATCGTGGAATGTGTACGGAATCAATTTCACATGATCCTCCTCCTTGAGTATTCGCAAAAGTTTGCCAGCGTCGTGTATTTCCAAAGGAACGCCAGATTTGTATAGTGCAGTGGCGACTTCTACCGCAACATCCACATACGCCGAGTAGCTGTTGGAAACAATGATTCTCCATCCGGGGCTGTCAAAATCCGATGCGAGTACGTTCAGCCGCGACAATCCCAGTTCCCCATAATGGTCCGATGCGAATTTGTTGAAATCCGTTTCACTGTCGAGATTGTATTTATCCTGCAAATCGCAGAACTTAACCATGTTGTAATATGCGACATCCTGTAATTCCAATGGTACTCCATTCGGAAGGGTACGCTTCTTTTGTGTAGTATCAAACTTTTCAAAATACCGGTCATAGGCTTCATGAGCGATCCGATAGTATTTGCAATACGAACGTATCGTCATTGTATCTAACGGCCGCCCGAAATTCTTGCAAACGGAATCCTCCAGTGCTTTTATTGCCGTCGTCTCGTCTTCGACCTCAATTTTAAATCTCGGTTCGATTCTGTTGAGCTCCTTTCTCGCAATTTTCCCGTCTCGCTGCTGGTAAGGAAGATGATTCGCCACATAATCATTGAACCCTTTCGGATCTTGTATGATAGCATCGATTAGTTTATGAAAATATAAGGCCAACTTTGCCAAGAAATCCCTTTGCCATTCATTGGGAAAATTGTTGCCTACTCGGTTTATATATCGAGAATAATTCGCAATAGTAAAATACGAGTGTTTCCTATCCGTGAATTGTATGGTGCGATTTTCTCTGTACCTGGCGGAGCTGACATGATACCATACCGTTTCTCTGGGATTTAACAATTCCCAATCCCGGAGGTATTCTTCCTTGCTCTCATATTCTTCGTCTACGATCGACGCTTCGCAATCTCCCCATTCTTCCGGAGTAGGGCGGGGCAATTCGATATAAAATCCTCTGTATTCATCGTCACCCATCTCTTCCAGTCGGGCAAATTGCTCCTGAAGTTTAACTAACATCTCCAATGTATCGTTATCAACCACGATCTCTGTATCGCGCCTGCTTCCAAGCTGTTCGAATATCGTAGCATTCAAATCGCATTCCTTTGCCAAGTCTATGAAAAAATGCCTGGTAAAGTTTGTCTTCTTATTTTGTTTCATATGTTCATTCTTGTCAAATGGTTAAAAATTTCCCTGGATCAAATCCGTTGATTACATGCTCGTTTTCAAATACATATCCCATCTGGTTGCAGATCAATTTTGTATTCCCGATTTCCGTGTCGATATTGGTATGTGTATGACCGTAAATCCATGCATCGATCCTGCTGCCGGCTATCAGTTCTTCATATTCAGTAGCAAATGCACTGTTCAATACGGAACCTTTATGCTGAGAAGCAACAACCTGCAAGGTCGGCAGGTGGTGGGTCACGACCACTATGTGTTTTGCCGTACTTTCGGCAAGACTCTTTTTGATATGACCTAAACAGAAGTCATGCATCTGATTATATGCTTCCGTTTGGAGCAGTTTCCCTTTATACAAGGTCTGACGGAAATCGTTAAGTCCTTTCCAAACAAAATATTCGTCTTCCGGTTCGATATGCGACCAGAGTGTGCTCATTATGAAATCGGTATCGTCTATTCTCAATACTTGATTTTGATAATAACCGACATTCTCTTTGAACATCCATCGCCATTGTAACCCCCGTTCCATCACATCACAATAATTG
>OGRD01000412.1_pt1 | contig 23260 bp, 26 predicted proteins | sample 1553441 | NCBI WGS metagenome assembly OGRD01 (sample SAMEA2580106, study PRJEB22360) | human gut metagenome | biome: human gut; feature: human-associated habitat; material: faeces | place: Denmark | collected 2008/2010
GGCCCCGGCAGAAAGCCGGGCCTCCTTGAAAGGATTTTTGGATCAGCTCTTCAGAACGGTCACAAGGAAGATTCCGACAGCGACCAGGGCACCGACCAGGATTCCGATCAGGTTGATGATTGCGTCGTAGAAGACATCCCATGCGGCAACGTCGCAGAAAGGCTCGATGTTGCTCCACGCGATGAGGTACAGCCAGAGCAGACCGACGATGAGTCCGACTGCGGCGAGGAGAATTCCGTATCCCTTGTTCTTTCCTTTTCCGAAGTATGCGGAGAAAACCCCAGCAGCGAGCGCCACCGCAGCGAATGCGATGATGACGACGGTGAGGAACTCCCAGATGGTCCAATCCATTTTTTAGCCTCCGATTTTAGACGGGCGGCCCGCAGGCGCCCAAACTCTTACAACAATGCACATCATTAATTAAAAGGTTACTGGCATCTTTTTTCCTCCGACAGATGGGCGATCGCACCCTCCGATAACTATGGCCAGACATGCCGAATGACAAATCAAAAACATCATAATCGGCGATTGACGAAGATACCCGACTCGTAGGGACATACAGTAAGGCTTAAATGTAATAAAACCGAGACCGAGGGGATATTTCGGATAAACAAAATTGATAGGAATTAAATATAGAAATCCACAATATAGATAAAGAGATGCGATTATTTTAAATAGAACCGCTGCTTTCCTTATTTATAACGTTGGGGGAGCGGCTATGGATTTTTTGGGAACTGTTGACGGCATCACTTCTGAAGGACGTATAGTCGTCAGATGCGAACAGGCCCCGGATATCGGTGACGCTGTATTCGACCAGAGCCAGAAACGCATAGGTACGGTGAAAAGGGTCTTCGGACCGGTAGACGGACCGTATGCGTCGGTAAGCCCGACCGAGGGTGTACCGAAGAAGATCGAGGGAAAGAAGCTCTACTGTAACAAGAGGGTCAAAGATGGTAAAACAAAGAGAAGAAACTGAAGAGATCAAGGTCTGCCCCGAGTGCGGCAGCCCCAAGCCCGCTGTCGCGGACAACGGCTGGACGTGCGCCTGCGGCGCGGTGAACAAGGGCAAGTTCTGCTCTGAGTGCGGCGCGAAAAAGCCCGCCGGTGTCCCCCAGTATAAATGTGACAAGTGCGGTTGGGAGCCTGCCGACCCCAAGCATCCCCCCAAGTTCTGCCCCGAGTGCGGCGATCCCTTTGACGATGGGGACATCGTTGGATGAAGCGCCGGATGATCTGGATCCTTCTGGCGGGGATACTCGTAGGTTTAGCCCTTTCCGGGCTCTATAAGCACTTTGTCACAGACCGGATCATGGACGGGGGCGACGGCATGGAAAACCCGGATGCCGCGTTCCTGCTGGACGGCGACCACACCTATGCGGACAATTCCGCCCTCTGGCCCGTGCTGGAGGGTACATGGGAAAGTGAAGACGGCCGCTGGCAGGCGAGCATCGGCGAAGAGAGCGGCATCGTTCTCCGCGCGGACGGCGAGACCGTCTTGGCGTCCCCCCTCGATTTTACCTATCTCCGGCCGGGCAAGGTCGTCTGGACGGAGCTGGAAGTGGAGGAGCGCGAGCTTGTGACGCCGGACGGTGCTTCACTTGGCAGGATCAAGGAATTTGGCTATGAGGCATCGGACGGCGAGGGCAGCGGAACGCTGGAGCTGACGCTGGAACGGCCGGACGAGAGTGAAGAAACGGTGACATTCCAAAAAATACAGGAACAGGAGCAATAGATCATGGGCTTATTTGATAAAAAATACTGCGACATCTGCGGCGAGAAGATCGGCCTTCTCGGCAACCGCAAGTTAGAGGACGGCAATCTCTGCAAGGACTGCGCGAAAAAGCTTTCGCCGTGGTTCAGCGACCGCCGCCGTTCCACGGTGGAGGACATCAAAGGGCAGCTTGCCTACCGCGAGGAAAACCGGGAAAAGGCGGCGCAGTTCCGCACCACCCGCTCATTCGGCGAGGATTGGAAGGTGTTGCTGGACGAGGATGACCGTTGGTTCACCGTCACCCGCGCACGGGATCTGGCGGAGGCCAATCCCGATATTCTGGACTTTGACGCCATCACCGGCTGCCGAATGGACATCGATGAGAGCCGCACGGAGCTGACGCGCGAGGATGCAGACGGCAAGGACGTGAGCTACGTTCCGCCCCGCTACGAGTATTCCTACGACTTTTTCCTTGTCATCTCCGTCCGCCACCCCTACTTTGACGAGATGCGCTTTTCGCTCAACAGCAGCTCTGTGTACTATGAGCCGCAGAAACTGCCGCAGCGCGCTCCGATGAGTCACGCGCCGATGGATTGGCCCTCGGGACGCCCCAAGATGATCAATGCGAGCCGTGTCGATCCGGAGGACTGCGCGGAGTACCGCAAGTATCGTCAGATGGGCGACGAGATCTGCCAAGCGCTTGAACAGGCGCGCAGCGGCGACAAGCAGCCTGCCGGAGCTGCACTGGAAGAGAACAACATCATGCGCGAAGCTGCGCAGGACATTCCTGCGGCAGGCCCTTGGACCTGTCCCGCCTGCGGCGGTAACAATCAGGGTAAATTCTGCGAATACTGCGGATCCCCCCGGCCCTGATGAGGGGACGAACGGCGCGCCGCTCTCGGGCGGAACGCCGGAGAAAGCATAAATGAGACCCGCAAAAGCGAGAAAGAGAGGTACCCCTATGCAATACGAACTCAAAGGAGGCGCATTCCCCGTTGTAGTGTGCAGACTCAACAGCGGCGAGAGCATGATTACCGAAAAGGGATCCATGGTGTGGATGACGCCGAACATGGAGATGACCACCACCGGTGGCGGCGGCATTGGAAAGATGTTTTCCAAAGCCCTTACCGGCGAGAGCATGTTCCAGAACATTTACACGGCGCGGGGCGAAGGAATGATCACCTTCGGCTCGAGCTTCCCCGGCCAGATCCTTCCGTTGGAGGTCACGCCGGGAAAGAGCTTTATCCTGCAAAAGAGCGCGTTCCTTGCCTCGGAGGCGGGGGTGCAGCTGTCGATGCACGTCAACCAAAAGCTGGGCGCGGGCTTTTTCGGCGGCGAAGGCTTCATCATGCAGAAGCTTACCGGCAACGGCATCGCCTTTGCAGAGGTGGACGGCGAACTGGTGGAATACACCCTCGCCCCCGGCGAGCAGATGGTGGTCGATACCGGCTATGTGATGGGCTTTGAATTGAGCGTATCCATGGACATTCAGCAGGTCAAGGGACTCAAAAACATGGTGCTTGGCGGCGAGGGACTGTTCAACACCGTTCTTACCGGCCCCGGCAAGATCTGGCTCCAGACCATGCCCATCTCCGGTGTGGCCGCGGCGATCCAGCCGTTTTTGACCTTTGGCAAGAAGTAAACCGAATACATGGGAGGAACCTGCAAGGGATCAACAATATATAAAATATAAAAGTTTTAGGAGGAAACGATTATGGCTAACCTGACTGGAAATTTGAAGGACTCTATGACCGCGACCTTCCCCCGCGAATTTGATATCCCCAACGCAATGACGATCCAGGAGATCTATGACAAGCTGAACGCCCGCGCCGCGGCGTTCCAGATGCGGTTTTCCGTGAAGGGCGGTATTCCCGGCGAGCGCGTTGTCTTTGAAAAGGAACCAAACCTTGATGTTATCATCTGGCTCCATGTCAAGAACGGCACGCACATCAAGATCACGCCTGTCACGCAGGATAGCAGCGCCACGATCAACGGCATCGACGTCGGCAAAAACAGCGTGATGCGCAAGGGCGTCAAGGGCGTTGCCAGCAGACCGCTGCTGCAGGGCCAGTACATCGACGGTGTGACCGACACCATCAAGAAGATCCTTGCCGACGAGACGGTTCCCGATTATGTAGCGCCTGCGGTGGCCCCCGGCGCGGATAAGCCGCTAAACTGGCTGACGCTCCTGCTGCTGTGCATCTTCGTCGGCGGCGCGGGCATCCACCGCTTCTATGCGGGCAAGATCGGCACGGGCATTCTCTATCTCTTCACCGGCGGTCTCTTCGGTATCGGCTGGCTCATTGACCTCGTCAAGATCGCCACCGGAAAATTCACGGATAAGAACGGCAACGTCGTTCAAAAGGCATAATGCCGCCGCTGCAAGCGCAGATCGCGGAACCACAGGATCGATGATAAGGAGTTCACTATGAAAAAAATCGTTTCTCTTGCACTGGCATTGGTGCTGGTGCTCTCCCTTACCGCCTGCGGCGGTAAGGATGGCGGGAAATCCGCCGACCCCAACCTCGGCAAATACATCGGCACAGAGTTCTCCAGCGACGGCGACAGTTGGTATTCCTTAGCCGACCTCTATGACGGCGAGTGCTATATCGAGCTCAAGAGCGGCGGCAAGGGCGTGTTCTGTCTGGGCGGCGAGGCGACCGACATCAAGTGGTCGCTCGAAAGCGACGGCGCTTTGACGCTCAAGCGCGACGGTTTGGAAAGCAATGGCCTTTTACAGGACGGCTGCATCATGCTCGACGATCTCTGGGGCAACGAGGTTTACACCCTCTACGAGAAGGAAGATGCCGACTCCTCGCCGGAAAAGACCGGTGATACGCTGCTGGACTGGTGGAACGGCGACTGGTACGGCTGGTGGAAGATGACCGGCTGCTCGGGCTATTATGAGGATATGGAAGGCGAGTGGTGGGATATCTGCGGCAACATTGACATCGGCGCAGACAAGACCGGCGTTGTCCGCCTCTGGGACGAGGACTACTCGCGAGACAGCCTCATGGCGAAGGTAAACGTCACCCTGAGCACCGCCGGTACCGGCGAGCACGGCACGATGACCTCCGAGGACGGCCAGTTCACGGATATCGCTATTGAGCACGCGGACTGGATCGTTGACCCCGGTCTGGCGGATTGCGATGATCTCATCTGCATCGACGGCTGGTATGAAAACGGCGACGATGAGTTCTATTACGAGATCTATCTGCGCCCGTGGGGAACCTACTGGGACGACGCGGATGAGGATTCTCGCCCCAAGTCCTACGACGACTGGTATCTGCCCCTCATCAAGGCGGGCAAGTCCATGCCGGACGCCATCGGCGCGGACGCCCCGGCAAGCAGCGGCGATACGAAGTCCACAGCGCCGAGCGGCAATTCAAATGCTCCCAGCGGTACCGGCCTTGTGAGCGAGGAAGCGGTGCAGAAGGGCTACGTGTGGATGAACGAGGTCAATAACAATATTTTTGACACCACCTACGAAGACCTCGTTGATTACTTCGGCGTGGAGGGCGAGTTCGTCAAGGAAGAGTACAGCGACCACATGAAGAGGAACCAACGCTACTACAAGTGGGTCTCGAAGGACGATTCCAGCCACTACGTCTACGTCAACTTCGCCGAGGAGGAACCGGGCGTTTATAAGGTCAGCGCCTTCAACACCAGCGGCTTCTCCGGCAAGGAGGCGATTGAAAAGTATCTTGACACCGTGAAGGCTGAGGCGGCTGAGGTGAATAAGGCCGCCACCGCAAACGCCAAGATGAAAGACTTCTCCGTAACCGTCACGCAGTTCGCGCACGATGATGTCGCGGTCAAGATCACGACGAAGATCCCCGAATCCGGCTGGTCGTATGACGAGGGAAAGAAATGCCTTGTGGAAAACGACGATCCCACAGCCTTCGGCGCGGGTGCCATCAGATTCGAGGTAAGAGCCAATGTGGAGGACTTCGACTACTACAAGGACAGCTTTGAAAACTATCAGGATATCGATGATCGCGTGATCGGCGGTATCACCTTCAAGGGCCGCACCTACAAGCGCATCGGCTACGACTGGATCGAGTACGTCGCGCAGATCGACGATGGGCGTGCGCTGTCCATCGGACTGACAGATATTGACTGCGTTCCGGGTACGATGCCCGACGTCATCCTCAGCGGCATGACGATCAAGTAAGTTCATCCCCGTCCAAGGCTTACTTTGCCTGACCACAGCGTATCAAACGGTGCCCGTCCGCAGTGCGGGCGGGCGCTTCCTTGTGAGAAAAAGAAAGAGGTGGAATTATCTATGCCAACACAGGTAACCAACTATCAATGCCCCGGCTGCACCGGCCCGCTGCACTTCGTAGGCGCTTCCGGTAAGCTGGAGTGCGAATACTGCGGCGCGAGTTACGACGTTGCGGAGATCGAGGCGCTCTACGCGGAGAAAGAAGAGAAGGCCGCGGCGGCGCAGCAGGCGGCTGAAGAAAAGGCCGCGGAGCAGAAGAAAGCGTCCGCCGACGGCGGCGATTGGGATACCTCCGGCTTCAGCGACGACTGGGGCGAGGAGGGCGCGCACATGAAAGCGTACAGCTGCCCCAGCTGCGGCGCGGAGCTCATCTGCGATGAGAGCACGGCGGCAACGTCCTGCCCCTATTGCGGCAACCCCACGGTGGTGCCGGGGCAGTTCTCCGGAGAGCTGAAGCCGGACTTCATTATCCCCTTCAAGTACAGCAAAGAGGACGCCGTCAAGGCGCTGAAAGAGCACTGCGCAGGAAAAATTTTCCTGCCCAAGAGTTTCACCAACGAAAACCATATTCAGAAAATTCAGGGCATTTATGTTCCGTTCTGGATGTTTGACGGCGAGGCGGAGGGCGATGCCCATTATCAGGCAACCCGCTCCCGCACCTACACCTCCGGGGATTATGAAATCACGGAGACAAGACATTTTGACGTTTACCGCGCCGGCAGAGTGACTTTTGAAAAGGTTCCGGTGGATGCGTCCAGTAAAATGCCGGATGACCACATGGATTCTATCGAACCCTATGACTACAAAAAGCTGAAACCCTTCTCCACGGCCTATCTTCCCGGGTATTTGGCGGATAAATTCGACGTCACCGTGGAGCAGAGCCGGGAGCGGGCGGATCAGCGCTGTCAGGGAACCTTGGACGCAGCGCTGCGGAGCAGCGTGAGAGGTTATGATACCTGCATTCAAACCGGCGGCAGCTCCAGTCTACAGCGCGGCAAGGTGCATTATGCCTTGATGCCGGTGTGGATGCTGAACACGAAGTGGCACGGCAAGGACTTTACCTTTGCCATGAACGGACAGACCGGAAAACTGGTGGGCGACCTTCCCATGAGTTGGGGACGGTTTTGGGGGCTGTTTGCCGCCATTGCCGCACCGCTGTCGATTTTGGGAACGATTGTCTCAGTGCTGATGCTGCGATAAGGAGGGGCGGACATGAACAAGAAATTCACAGCTTTGCTGATGGCGCTCCTGTTGGCGCTGACACTGTGTGTTCCTGCCATGGCGGTGTCGGAATACGGTGTGATTTATGACGAGACCGATTCCCTTGGCTCCGTGGAGCTGGATTACATGGGCGAGCATGCCCTGCCGGAGCTTTCGGAAAAATTGCAGATGGACCTGCGGATTGACGTATTTACCGATGAGAATGTGTCTGCGGATACCGACGTCATGGACATTGCGGAATACGTCTATGAAAACAGCGGCTATGGTTGGGGCGAGAACCGGGACGGCGTTTCCCTGACGCTGCTGATGCGGGCGCAGCCGGACGGAACCTATGCACTGGCAGAAGACGATTGGAGCATTTATACCTTTTTGAGCCAGACCCGGGGCAGCGCGCAGGATTTGGCGGATACCGTATATGATGCGGTGGCACCTTACATGGCGGAGCGGGCATGGAACGGGGAAGACGTGACCATGAGCGGAACGGCACTGATTCAAGCCACCGATGCCATGATGAATGCCGTGACGGAGTATATCAACGCGAATTGCCCGCCCAGCGAGACGGAACCGGACCCGGAGCCGGCGGCAACGCCCACCACGGCGGTGCCAAATGTGCCCCGGACCTTGAAAAGCGAGAGCATGAGCTATGTGTTCGACCACAGCCACATGCTCACCGATACCCAGCGGGCGGAGCTGGAGGCACAGGCAAAGGAAATTTCCCTGCGCCATCATTGCGGCGTCTACGTTGCGTTTGTAGATGATTACACCGTGTACAGCGACGGCGGCGGTGTTTACAAAACCACGTATCAGCTCTACCATGGAGATCAACTGGGTATGGGCGATGACCGGGACGGCATTATCATTCTGCTGAGCATGGCGGAGCGGGATTACGCCATGTTTGTTTACGGTACGTATGCGGAAACCGCCTTTAACAGCTACGGTCAGGAAAAATTGGAAAAGGCATTCCTGGGCAACTTCAAGGAAGATGACTGGTATGGCGGCGTTTCCAATTATCTGAGCACTTGCGACGAGTACTTGACCCGGGCTGACGCAGGAAAACCCGTGCGGGAAAGTCCGGCACTGCTGATTGCGATTGCCGTTGTAGCCTCCTGCCTCTTGTCCGGCGCGATTTGTCTGTTCTTAAAGCGCAGCATGAAAACCGTACATCAGAAAGTCGAGGCAAACGAGTATGTTGCACCGGGCGGCTTGCAGCTGAGCAAGCAGTATGACCGCTATACCCACACCACCGAGGTTCGCAGCAAGATTTCCAGCAGCAATGACAGCAGCAGCTCTGGTACCAGCAGCTGCAGCGGCGGCGGTGGCAGCGGTCGCAGCGGAAAGTTCTGAGAAGGAGGCGGACGATGAAGCAGTGTATCCTGCGCCGAGCCCTTTCGGCACTTCTCTGTCTGGTGCTGGCGCTGAGCCTGACTGCCTGCGGCGGAGGGACCGAGCCGCCCGAGACAGAAGGCGGCAGCAGCATGACAGGGGCGCTTTCCGGCGGCAAGGGCAATGTGTCTGAACCAAAGGACGATCCAGACGATCCAAAGAAAGCGGAGGCGGGACTTGTCCTGCTGCGGGCGTGTATGGCAGAGGATGACCAGTTGGCCGGCGCGGTGGCCTACCTTGGTCAGCGCGAGCCAAACGACAGATCGTCGATGACGGAGTGGCTGCTCGAAAACAGCGGCGATCTTGTTTCCGAGCTGCCGTTCCTGCTGGAGATCCCGGCGGAGCGCGTACTCGGCGGAGAGAGCGGCAAGCTCTACTGCATCGTCCCCCGGGACGAGAGCACCAGTCTCGCTGTAAATCATGTGACCTGGGAGTCACAGGGCAACGGCGTGTGGCCAGTGGCGGACGAGGTCCTCTATCGGGAAGAATATGCGCAGCCTGTGCTGGTATTCGTGAATTATGAGGAGTGGCCAGATGAGCCGGACACGGAGGTCAACCTTGTGACCAACAACGGCCTGGAGGTGAAATGGTATCCGCTGACCGATGAGTCCGGCTGCCCCGTCGTGCCCACCGGCGTGAACTACGCCCCCATGCTGATGGATTTTGGGATCTTTGGCGCTATCACAGGCCTTGACTATCCCGAGGATTGGGAGCCGGCGGGCGACGGCTGGTGGCTGCCGCCTACGGATATGGGCCTGGCAGACACCACCTGGGTCTGTGATGACTGGCTGATGAGCCTGCACTACGGCGATTGCGACCCTGACTATGCCGGGATCGCCGAGCTCTACCACCGCTTTGAAGACAATACAGAGCTGACACGGGTCTTTTCCGGCGTGTGGCGCATGGAGGATGACTGCCTGCGGCTGGATCTCTCCGCCGGCGTCGGCAGCTCCCTCAGCGGCAGTTTCCCGATCCTCATCTCCCCCTCCGGCGAGGAGATGCATTTCCAGCGTTCGCGCAGCGGCGAAGGGGTTCCCTTCCTGCCGGACGATACGGACTCCATTGATCTGACGCGGAGCTATGGCTGAATCCCCTTTCATTTATGGGCGGTTGAGAAGGGCTTCACCAGCGGCACCAGCGCTGTGACCTTCGACCCCAACGGCAACTGCACGAGAGCGCAGACGGTCACCTTCCTGTGGCGCGCCAACGGCAGCCCTGCCGTGAGCGGTAATTCCGCCTTCCTGGACGTGACCTCTGACGCCTACTATGCGACGGCGGTTGCTTGGGCGGAGAAGAACGGCGTTACCGGTGGTATCGGCAATGGTCTGTTCGGCTCCGGCAACAACTGCACGAGAGCCCAGATCGTGACGTTCCTCTATCGCGCGATGAAGTAACCATGAATAAGAAGGAATGGCAGAGAGAAAAGCAAAAGGACATCGCTTTGTTGGTCGTTGGCCTTGTCGGGACGTTGCTTGGCAGCGTACTGATCTATTACCTATGGTACACCGGCTGGTTCTATCATCTCTCCGTTGAAAGTGCTCTATCCTCATTCGACGAAACGGAGATAGAGGCGTTGTTTGGAGTTGTCCTGCTCCTACAGTTCCTCTCAGCGATGTTCCTTGGCTTCCTGCGAGTGCAGATCGATCTGCGCTGTGAGCGTGAATACCGCGAAAAGCCGCCGGAGCCGCCAGATGAGTCTTCCGGCCTATACGAATGGCCGAATAGCAAGGCCGCTGGCAAAGACCCATAAGCGAACATCAATCTCTGGCAGACTAAGCAATATCTTTCGTTGTCCTAAGACTTGGAGAATGGGCGGCGGCACATCGCCGCCCATTCTTTGGTCAATAGAGTAAAGTAAATGACTACATAAAGACTCGGCACAGGAATTACTCACCTCCAGCCGTGGATAGATAAAAGGCGGCGATGAGCATTCTCATAATGCTTATCGCCGCCTTCTTGTTCATTTTTCCTCTGTCCTGTCGGGAATATCTTTGGCATCGATACAAAGCCGAATATACTTTGCAGCAGCCTCTTCGCTCATTCCTGCGAAAAACTGTTTGGCGCAAAGGGGAACCTCTGCTTGCGGTTCATCATGAATCACTTCATCTATACTGATTCCGAGCCTGCGGGCAAACTGCGCAACAGTATCCAGCCGGGGCATTGTCTTTCCGTTTTCCAAATCAGAGATACACCGATTTGTTTTGCCCAGTTCTTCGGCCAAATCGACCTGCCTCAAGCCACATTTACGCCGTGCATCAGATATGGCAATGCCAAAGGCTTTGCTAATGTCACGCACAGATTCACCCCCTCCTTCATTTAGCACTATTTTAATTAGAACCGCGCTTCTAATAAATGCCGTTTTACTTCTAATGATTAGAAAGATAGTACAAATTATCTGCATAACGAAGGTGAAGCAAACCATGAAAAATGAGGTAAGCAGGCTGGAGGGTCACTAAGAAGATCCTTATATTAGAGGAAAAGAACAGGTGGCGTCCAAGCAGCCAAAGGAACTCTGGAAGCATAGCAGTTTATGCCCTGCAACTTGAAGTTCGTTTCTATTCGTGCGAAGTCAGCTTCTATTTTCTGGATGATGAATACGTCCCCGATATAGCGGGGCAGATAAGGCAAAAGAGAAACGTACAGCATTGTCTGCTGTGCGTTTCTCTTTTGCCTTGTCGGAATTTAGCAAATGAGCGATACCGCTGTCGAAGTCCCCCGTTTCTGAAATTTTCCAAAAAATCAGAAACGGAGGCGACAAGATGTCGTATACCAATACATATTATCCGGACTATGAAAAAATGTATCCGGGCGTGAAAATCACACCAGAGGTGTTGGCTGCTCTTCGAGCCAGTGACCGGCAAATGCGGCGGTTTGAAAGTGAATTGAAAACCGAGCGATTTGAGGCGGACAACGAAAAGCAGGTTGCCCGGTTCATTCCCAGCCGTGAGGATTCCTATGAACGGCTCGTTGAGGAAGATCGTTTGCAGTTTGCTGATGAAGAAATGAGCGTGGAAGATGCGGTGGAGTACAGAGAGATGATCCGGTATCTCTATCAGGCGCTTGCCCAGCTGGAGGTTGCAGAGCAAGCGTTAATCCGTGCGGATTTCTTTTTGATGAAGACCGAAGCAGAATGCGCAAAAGCAGCAGGAATCTCACAGCCGGGGTATCGGAAACGCCGCGACCGCATTTTAAGGAAGCTGAGAAAATCTTTGAAAGAGTGCGCTCCAAAAGATTTTCAAGAAATTTTGGAAAAGTGGTTATAATTTTCGCTTCTTATCGCCTAAGAGAGTGAAGGGGTACAAGCCCTTTTCCCGTCAGAATGCTTGACGGGGCTTGCTCTTTGAAAAACGCCGATACAACAGCGGCTATATCCGGTGACGAATAACATCAGCTGACGGTCCCCTGACGAGGGGGAACAGCGATGCGGCGGGTGCGCCAGGACCACCTGCGCCGGTCTTCCGGCGTAAATGACGGCCAGATGTATAAGGTGCCAAGCGAAACTCACCCAGCCAAAAGCAGGCATGGCAGCCTGTCTTGCAATGATCCCGTCAGCCTATAATGGTACATTCTGTCCAGCCACAGCCGCAAGCAATGGGGGCAGCTCGGAGAGATCCTCGGAGGGGTGAGATTCCCGATGGGCGCTGCCAGGCGCCGGTTCGTTCAACCGCCCGACAGTCCGGGAAGTAGTGTCGAATAGGACTGAGCAAAAGAAAATTTCAGAAACGGCGAGGGCTGCTCCATATTCAGGTATAGCAGTATGCTCCCAACCAAGACAGGAGCGGCCCTCGTTTTTTATCTCTGAGCTAAGAGGTGTGTTTTCAAAAGCGCATTTTCCAAGGCTCGATGATCCTCATGCAGTTGCCACCAACAGGGCTTAAGGAAGTGGAGAACTTTCTCCGCCCATCGGTAGTCCTCTGGCTGCAGCGTTTCCGTTGCAGCGCCAAGCTGGAATGCCGCGTTGCGTCTCCGCACAGAGACATCAACGCTGGCCCGATCCAGATATAAGTTCAGAAAGCCGCAGACGATGGCGGCTTCTTCCGTTGTATAGAACATGTTTTCCCTCCCATTCCGCAAACAGGCATCATTGTAACACGGTGGCCTTGTTTTGAAAATGGGCTGTTTCCACAAGTTTCCTCTCAAAAGTTTGTCACAAACACTTGTTCGATTTACGGCGGCATGATATACTGATAGACACTAAGGACGAGGAGGCGCGCTATGCAGCAGAGCGGACGGACATATATCGCCATTGACCTGAATAATGCCGAGGAAAAAGAAATGCCGATATCATTTGGAAGTACCTGAAACAAATGAGGAATTCAAATAAATATCGGCATTTCAAATCACATTAGACCGTAAAGCTGCCGAATCACATCTTCATTGTCAGCATATTTAAACTTTTCGTCGCTCTTGAATACAGAGTTTTCTTTTGCGGAGATTTTATCAACGGCTTTACGTTTCATGTCGGTAGTGGCCCTTGCATAAATCAAAGATGTCTCCAGCTGAGAATGGCCGAGCCATTGGGAAACAAGCTCCAGCGGCATACCTGCCATATACAGGTGCATAGCGCGGGTGTGCCTAAATAAATGGGGGTGTACATGGGGAATGGTCGAGTTGAGTTTCTGTGCCATGATTCCATATTTTTTAATAAAAGTCTGCGCAGTATCGCAGGACATTTGCGAGCAGACCCCTCTTCGCTTTGTATAGAACAAGTAATCATCATAGGTGCTGCTTTTATGATAGTGTCTGCAATACCGTTCAAACTTCGGAATCAACTCTTCCGAGATTGGAGTTATCCGAAATTTATTCCCCTTGCCAATGATGTGCAGTGCAGCTGTCCCATTCTGTACGAAAAAGTCTTTAAGTTTTAAGCTCAGAATTTCCTGAATTCTGCAGCCGCTGTCATAAAGCAGGTACATAAAAAGACTGTCCCTGATTCCAATCGCTTTACTCGTATCCGGTTGCGAAAGAATAAGCTTCGTCTCTTGAATGGTTAAAAATTTGATTGTGTCTTCGGAAGCGTTGGGGATTTCCGCTATTTTTTGAATGGCCGACAGTTCGGATATCATCAGAATATTTTCATCCATAAGAAACCGGCAAAACCGTTTTATGTGTCTCAGCCGCAGGTTTGCTGTAGACGCTTTATTTCCACGCTCCTCTATCAGCCAGTCCAAAAAGAAAAGAATGTTTTTCTGGCTAAAGTCCTCTACTGTAACGTTATACAGCGATTTTGAGTGCTTTTTGCATAAAAACATCAAGTAAATATTTAGTGTATAGCGATACGCTTCAACGGTGTTGGGACTCTTTTTCCTTAGGACAGGCATATCCTCTGTTAAAAACTTACGAATCTTTTCAAACAGAACCGGATCTTTAATCTTCTTCATCAGATCCCTCCTCTGTCTGGTATATATCGTTCAGCATCTTCCAATCGATTCCGGGCGAGGATTTTAATCTTTCCGGCAAAAGGTGTATATAGTATAGGGTTTCTTCTAAGCTGACATGTCCCATATAAGTGCTGAGATATGGCATGAGCGCCATAACATCCCGGCCTTCATCGATCCAGCGCATCAGCGTTCGAGTGGCAAAGTTGTGCCGCAGGTCATATGGTCTGGGATTATTTCCTCTGGAGAAAAGAGTGCTCTTCCTCCATGCTTTGGAAAAATGCCATTGTGCCCAGCGCGTTGGAATTTGTCCGCCGTCCGGATACTGAAAAAACCATTCACGCTTGCCCGTAAGACCGTTATAAACACTACACAGATCTCGCATATCATCAGACACAATAATATGGCGATCTTTGCCCCGCTTACTCTTTCGGATAAAAATATCGCCTGTTTTCAGATCAATATCCTCTGTTTTAAGGTTGAACGGCTCGCCGGGTCGCATACCACAGCATAGTTCTAATCTGAACACGACCGGAAGAATCAGTTCCGGGTGATATTCTTGGCGGTCTATTCTGTTCGTTAAAGAGTCAATTGAATCAAAAAGCTGTACCAACTCTTCATCGGTAAAAATGTATGGCAGATACCGCTGTGCCTTGACATTGTACTCTGAAGGCGGTATATATGCCTTTTTCCCAATCGCGTTCAAAAATCGGGCAAAGTGCCTGATATTGATAATTGCAATCCGGCGGGTACTATCAGCGTTAAAGTTCTTCGTCAGCAGCCAACGGTCAAGCATCTCCTTTGTAATTTCCTTAGCATCAGGATAGGAATCTGCACAAAATTCGATGAAAGGCAAGATATGGGACATGTAGGTCCTTTGTTTATATCCTAACGATACCTTGATATCGAGCATTTCATGATATGCGGCAGTTAATTCCTGTTTAAAGCTCACTCCTGATCACCGCCTTTTCCTGCTTCGCGGCGAACACCCGGAAAATGAGAGGCATACACACCCTTTGTAATTGGTACTCCTGAGAAATCGGAGGAACATAGAGATGTTTGTGTTTTATTGAAACTGAGGTACGCTTTGTCGGCACTCATGTCGCTGTGGCCAAGCATCTGAGAGATGGATGTCACCGGGACTTCGGCCATGGCGAGCTCAGTGCCGAATGCTCGCCGCAGGCTGTGAAATGACCGATAGTCTATCTTCTCAACAGATGCCAGGCGGCAATATTTATCTATCATATAGTCCAAGGGGCTGGTGCTTTTTATTGCCGTATACGGTGGGTATGCCCGCAGAAAAACATGGACATCTTCGCACTTTGGCCGTTCTTCCAAAATATATTCCGCAATGGCATTGAGAGTTCTTCCGTTTAGCGGAGCAGAAATCGGCGTCCCAGTTTTCTTTTGCACAATACGTAATTCCTGTTTTTTCCAGTCGATATTATGCAGCTTCAAATTCCTGATATCAACACAGCGCAGCCCGGAATTAAATGCAAGCAGAATGATTGCCGCATCCCGTTTCGGCGTTTTAGAATGAGATCCTATCACATCCATCACGGCGGCGATATCGTCTTGTGTGAATGGAGCAATCATGCGGTTTGGAGGAGACTGAGGCCTGAAAATGCTGAGGTCAACACTTATCCCGGCCAGCTGATGATCATTCAGATACTGTGTAATATACCGTAACGCACGCATCGTACAGGTCATATTATTAGGATTCTTTTTCGCAGCCTCTGGGATAAAATCAAGAAAATCCCGGTCTGTTGCTTGTTCGATACTGGAATGGCGTTTCTCGAAAAAGCAAAAGAATTGACGCATAATGATTGCAAGCTTATATTGAGAGCCCTCTGTCAATCCACTTGCTTTCAAAATGGAATCAACGAGTTCTTGATATTCTTTGCCGGGCTTGTAATACTTTGTGTCTTTTACTATGGAAAAATCGACTTTCCCAATATCCACATAAGAGCGGATGCGAAAAGCTGCTGTTACAAATGCCCTGTAAAATTTCCTGCTTATTTCTCCGTGTTCATATCGGATTCGTTGTAGTTCACACAGGCTGCTCAAAAGCTCATAAGAGCAGATGTCTGTGTCATGCGTGTGGTGCCAAACGACAATGCGACGGTAGACACTCCAACGTATACATTTTAGACTGTATTCGCTGACTCCCCGCTGGCGCATAGCCTCCAGCACTCCGTTTACTGCATCTTCTATCCTTTGCAAAGCATACACCCCCTGTTATATTTGGTGTTCCAAGTATAACAGGTAATGCCGATATTTACTTGAATTCCTCTTGTATTTCAACCTTTTCTAAATTATATCGGCATTTCTTTTTCCTCGGCATTATTCAAAAAAAGCCGAATTCGGCTTTTTCTCAAATCTTTCTACGCCTCCGCAGAATGCATGGAGCGTGGGCTCGACCCTCTGACCACCAATCTGGTGGTGGCTGACGCCAGCCGGACGGAGAAAACCATCTGCCTTGCCGTGTCCCCATCCCTAAAGGCATACGGCATCTCCGGCAGAGCACGGCTTTTTGAAGTGGTGGAGCGTGTCAAGGAAGTCAACGCGGAACGGCGGCGCAAAGCTGGCAGCCTTTCCGAAAAGAGCTTCAACGCCAATGAACTGGCGGCTGACCCATCCAGAGAGGTAGATTATCTCATTGCCCCTCCTCGGATGGCAAAATACATCCATGTCAGCACCCAGGTCTACAACGTATACCTGAAATACATCGCCCCGGAGGACATCCATGTCTATTCCATCGACGAGGTGATGATGGATGTGACGAGCTATCTGCAAACTTACCACATGACCGCCCGTGAGTTGGCAAAGGTTATGATCTCGGACGTCCTGCACACCACAGGCATCACAGCTACGGCGGGCATCGGCAGCAATCTCTATCTCTGCAAGGTCGCTATGGACATTATGGCGAAGCACGTTCAACCGGACAAAGATGGTGTCCGCATTGCGGCGCTTGACGAAATGAGCTACCGTGAGCAGCTTTGGGCGCACCGCCCGCTGACAGATTTCTGGCGCGTTGGGCACGGTTATGCAAAAAAGCTGGAAGCCATCGGCATCTACACCATGGGGGATGTTGCAAGGTGCTCTATCGGCAAGCCGAACGAATACTACAATGAAGAACTGCTCTATCGGATGTTCGGCATCAACGCTGAACTCCTCATCGACCACGCATGGGGCTGGGAGCCGTGCCGGATGCAGGATATCAAGGCATACCGGCCGGAAACGAACAGCATCTGCTCCGGGCAGGTTCTCCAATGCCCGTATTCCTTTGAGAAAGCAAGGTTGGTTGTACGGGAGATGGCGGAAGCCGTCGCACTGGATCTGTTGGAAAAGAAGCTGGTAACGGATCAGTTGACTCTGACAGTGGGATATGACATTGAAAACACCGCTGGCGGCAGCTACCACGGCGAGACCGTGACAGACCGCTATGGCAGAAAGATTCCCAAGCACACCCACGGAACAGCAAATCTGCCGAGAAAGACATCTTCGGCCCGGAGCATCACGGACGCCGTTCTTGGCGTTTATGACGCAAAGGTCAATTCGAAGCTGTCTATTCGAAGACTTACCATCACCGCCAATCGGTTGGTGGGCGAAGATACGGCACAGCAGGAGCCGGAAGCCCCGGTGCAGTTCAATCTGTTTGACAACGTTGAAGTGCAGGAGCAGCGGCTGCGAGAGGAAGAAGCTAAACTGAAACGGGAGCGCAAAATTCAGGAAGCCATGCTCGACATTAAAAGGAAGTTCGGCAAAAACGCCATTTTGAATGGCGGGAGCTATCTGGAAGGCGCTACCGCCAAAGAGCGGAATAAGCAGATCGGAGGGCATAAGGCATGAGCGGACAATACGATGACATCATTCGTCTGCCCCATCCGGATTCGCCAAAACATCCACGGATGTCCCTCTATGACCGTGCGGCGCAGTTTTCACCCTTTGCAGCCCTGACCGGTCACAGCGCCGCCATTGCGGAAACCGGACGGCTGACGGACCGTCGTGTAGAACTGGACGAATACGAAATGGCGCGAGTGGACGCGGAATTGCAGCGTCTCCAGGAGCTGCTTCCCGGCAGGCCCACTGCGTCCATCACCTACTTTGTGCCGGATGAGCGAAAGGACGGAGGCAGTTACCAAACTGTCACCGGATCGGTCAAGCGGATCGACGCGGTCAACGGCGTGATCCAGATGGCGGACCGGCAGTGTATACCCATCGCGGATGTTTTCAGCATTGAGATCATCCCATAAAAAAGAAATACCATAACGAAAACTTCCAAACCCATTTGTAAAAGTGGGCTTGGGAGTTTTCATTATCATTCAAATTAAATCAAAGAAAGAGGAGGAATTCGAATGAATCCAAACGCAGATTATCTCGGCATCGTCACCCTGCTCCGCGGTCTGCGGGAGCAGGGACTGGTCAGCGGCAGCGAGGCTAAAAAGATCGCCGCGCGTCTGATGGTACAGCTCGGCGCGGACATCATTATTTCTCTTTGATTTCTTCGCTTTTAGGTATAGCTATTGCGGATGCTTCATGGTATTGTGTGTTGCTGACAGGAGGTGACAACAAATGAGCGGCAAGGAGAAAACCAACGGTTCTCTGGCCATGGCTCCGCGGGTCATTACGATCCCGGCAGCAAGTCAGGAAAACACCAGAAAGCTCCGCGTGGCGGCATACGCCCGCGTCAGTTCCAACTCCGAGGATCAGAAGCATTCCTTTGCCGCGCAGAATACCTACTACTCCAAACTCATCACAGATAACCCCGATTGGGAGCTGGCGGACATATACGCCGACCAGGGCATCACCGGCACGTCCATAGACAAGCGGGATGACTTCCTGCGGATGATGGAGGACTGCCGGAAAGGGCGCATTGACCGCATCCTTGTGAAATCCTCCTCCCGCTTTGCTCGCAACACCAAAGAGAGTCTGGAGGCGGTGCGGGAATTAGCTGCGCTGGGCGTCAGCGTCTACTTCGAGGAACAGAACATCGACACCGCGCAGGTATCCGGCGAAGTTCTCATCGCCATGTTCGCGGCACTGGCTCAACGAGAGAGTGAAGCCATCTCCAATCGGCGGCGATGGAGTTACCAACTGCAAATGAGCAAGGGCCGATTCAATACCTATCAGGCTCCTCTTGGATTCACACGAATTGATGATGAACTCAAGATTGTTCCCGAAGAGGCTGCAGTAATCCGAAGAATATTTGAAGAATATCTCTCTGGCGCGAACTCCCGAGAAATTGCGCAAAGGCTGAATGATGGTCATGTGCTCGACCTGGATTGGAAATATAAGTTAATTGACTACATTCTGAAAAATGAGCGATATGCGGGAAACGCTTTACTTCAAAAACGATACACGACAGATGCCATTCCGTTCAAATCAAAAAGAAATCATGGCGAAAAAAAGCAGTACTTTGTAGAAGCTATCAATGATGCCATTATATCCCAAGAAACATTTGATCAAGCACAAAAACTGCGCCGTGAACGTAAGGCTGAACAGGGATCGCAGCATAATGAGATATCCAGGCAAATGCGATGCGCTTGTGGTTCCAGAGTCCGCGCAAAACAGGTCAACCACAAATGGTATTGGGTATGCTGCAAGCATGACGAGGGAAATGATTGCCCGCTCAAACCCGTCCCGGAAGAACAGGTATCGCAGGCTTTCTTACGAATGTACTACAAACTCAAACACTATGGCATCGAGGTTCTCACTCAGCTCATCTCTGACCTCCACGCTGCCAAAACCGGCAGTCTCCTCTGGAGTGAAAACATCGTGGAGATCAACAAACAAATATCGGATATTGCCAGTCAGGAACGACTTCTGACCCAGCTCAAGCAGCAGGGCAGCGTCGATCCTGACATTTTTATATCCCGCGGCAATCTGCTTGCGGAACGCCGCCGGGAACTGAAACTCCAAAAGGAACGCATCCTGCGGTCTGAGGAGGATCATACCATCCAGCAAACACAAGACGTGCTGGATGTTCTTGAAAGCGGGCCGGACCGGCTGGACGCCTTCGATGAGCAACTGTTTAGCGATCTGGTCGAGAAAATCGTGGTCATAAACAATGAAAAACTGTGCTTCCGGCTTCTCAACGGGTTGGAGGTCACAGAAAAAATAGAAAGGACACGGAGATAATGGGAAACCGAAAACAGCCATTCGGCTACAAAATGGAATTAGGTGAGATCGTACCGCAGCCGCAGGAGGCGAAAACAGTACGGAGCATCTACCTGCAATATCTCGCCGGAGCCTCCTTCAAGCAGCTTGCCGAGCAGCTTCAGACGGAGGATGTTCCCTACGATGTGGGCAAGCCTTGGAACAAAAATATGGTAGCACGGATTTTAGAGGATGACCGATACATTGGTGAGAAGTATTTTCCTGCGCTCATCCCGACGGAGCAATTCCACGCTGCCCAGGAACGCAGAAAAGAGATGCGCCCTGAGTATAAGCAGACACCTGCGCAAAAGGAGTTGCGCAAGCTGTGCGGCGGCATCGTACCCGACAGCGTAGCACGAAGAGTCCTCAAGATACTGAATCAGGTGGTCGATGATCCGCAGCTCATAAAGATAGAATCATCCGGTGTTCCCACCACGGAAGACATCAGGCAACGCCGGCTGGAACTGGACAAGCTGCTGCAGACACCTCCTGTGGATGAAGAAATCGCGCGCCAAAAGGCAATGGAGTTGGCGGTACTGACCCTTGTGAGCGTAGAGATGGAGGAATACGAAGCCCACCGGCTCCGCAGCATCTTCGGGAAGCAGGCAAAGATGCGGGAACTGGATGCGAACCTTCTACGGCAGAGTGTCCGGAAAATCACTTATGGCAGTAAGACGGTCAAGGTCCTGCTGAAAAATAATCAAGTCTTAGAGGAGTGTGATGATGCATGACGCAGACCCGCCCTGAACCGAAGGTCATTATCATCCCTGCAAAGGAGGAATCGCCGCAGGATCAGGAAAAGAAGAAAAATCTCCGGGTAGCTGCATACTGCCGTGTGTCCACCAAAAAAGATGAACAGCTTGGCAGCTATGAAAACCAGAAAGCATACTACACGGAAAAGATCATGGCAAATCCCAACTGGACGATGGCGGATATCTTCGCGGATGAGGGTATCACCGGTACCTCCGCCTGCAAGCGCAAGGATTTTCTTCGCATGATCCGGCAGTGCAGGAAGGGCAAGATCGACATGATCCTCGCCAAATCCGTCTCCCGCTTCGCCCGCAACACCGTGGACACTCTGAGTTATACCCGCGAGCTGCGCAGCATGGGCATCCCGGTCATCTTCGAGGAGCAGAACATCAATTCTATCTATCCGGAAAGCGAATTCCTCATCACCATCCACGGTGCCTTCGCACAGTCCGAAAGCGAAGGGATATCCTTCCGCGTCAAGTGGGGCAAGCATCAGGCGATGCGGACGGGAAAGGCAAACATCCAGTATAAGACGCTGCTGGGGTACGAAAAAGGGCCTGACGGAGAGATGGTGGTCAACGCAGAGCAGGCGGAGACTGTTCGAAAGATTTACGAGCTGTACCTATCCGGTCAAACGCTGCGCAATATCAAGGAAACCTTGGAAACAGGCGGATTCAAGAATTCGGCAGGAACGACGGAATGGACAACCTCCAATTTGCGGACGATTCTCTCTGATGAAAAATACTGCGGTGACGTCCTGCTCCAGAAGACCTTCATTCGAGACTGCATCAGCAAGCAGGTCATCCGTAATACTGGACAGCTTCCCATGTATCTGATTCAGAACCACCATGAGGCCATTATCCCGCGAGAACGGTTCGATGCGGTGCAGATAGAACTGGCGCGGCGTCGGGCCCAGACCGGCGGCACGAAAAAGAGCGCCCCCACAGGCATGAGCCGCTATAGCGGCAAGTACGCGCTCAGTGGTCTGCTGTTCTGCGGTGAGTGCGGCACAGCATACCGCAGAGTGGTGTGGACACAGCACGGCGAGAAGCGTGCCGTGTGGCGCTGCAGCAGCCGCTTGGATTATGGCAAGAAATACTGCAAAGAATCTCCGACGCTGGATGAAACACCGCTTCAGCAGGCGGTGCTGGCAGCCATCAATGCGTCTATGTCGGGGCGCAAGGTTCTGGCGGATCAACTGGTGGATGCGATGGAGCAGGAATTGGCTCCGGTTCCCGGTGAGAGCATGAGCCTCGGAGACATTGAGCGAGCGGTCACAGAGTTGGGCAAACAATTCGATACGCTTCTGGCAGAGGCGGCAAATGGTGACGCGGACGAATACGCTGAGCGTTTCCGTGCCATCTCCACCACAATGGAGGAACTGAAACGCCGAAAGGCCGCTATTCTCAGTATCCGGCAGGAACAGGAGCAGATCAGCCGCCGTATCCATGCAGCAGCCACGGCAATGACCGCTGTGACCATGGGAATCACAGAGTGGGACGACGGTGTAGTCTATCAGATGCTGGAAAAGGTCACGGTTCTGGCGGACAACCGCATCAAGGTCACCTTCCGCAACGGCGTAGAAATCGAACAGACCGTAGACCAACCCAAGAGGAGGAAATTTGCATGATCTATGTGACCGGAGATACCCACGGAAACTTCCGGCGCTTCCAATCGGAATACTTCCCGGAACAAGCTAACATGACGAAGGATGACACGGTCATCATCACAGGAGACTTCGGTGGCGTGTGGTTTGGCGACAGCCGCGACGATGAAACGCTGGACCGGCTGGAACACCTGCCCTTCACACTGGCCTTCGTCTGCGGCAACCATGAAAATTATGACGCGCTGGAAAGATACCCCGTGACGGAGTGGCACAGTGGCAAGGTGCACTGCGTTCGTCCTCATGTGCTGCACCTGATGCGCGGTCAGGTTTACAAGCTGGAAGGATACCGCTTCTTCACGATGGGCGGTGCAAAAAGTCATGACATCGAGGATGGAATTTTGGAGCCGGATACCCCGGATTTTGAGCGAAGGCTCACGATGCTCCAGTGCAAACCAAGAGCGAGATACCGCATCAACCACATCTCATGGTGGGCGCAGGAGCTTCCCTCCGATGAAGAATACACCGAGGCACGGCGAAACCTCGACGCGGTCGGCTGGGCGGTGGACTACATCATCACCCACTGCGCTCCCACCAGCATCGCCCTCATGGGGAGCCGCCACAACGAGGCGGACCGGCTCACGGATTTCTTGCAGGAGGTGCAGGAAAGAGCAAAATATCACTACTGGCTGTTCGGCCACTACCACGACAACAGAGCCATTGACGAAAAGCACATCCTGCTGTGGGAGCAGATCGTGCGGGTCATCTGAAACAGGTCAAAGCAGAGAAAAACACGGCGGTGTCACCGTGCTTTTCTCTGCTTTGAGCGT
>OGRD01000416.1_pt1 | contig 23161 bp, 19 predicted proteins | sample 1553441 | NCBI WGS metagenome assembly OGRD01 (sample SAMEA2580106, study PRJEB22360) | human gut metagenome | biome: human gut; feature: human-associated habitat; material: faeces | place: Denmark | collected 2008/2010
GGGAAGACCGCAAAAGCCTTATGCGTCATTTGTGGTTTAACGAATGCTGCATACAAAAGAAAAGACGGCGTTTATGTTGTGCCTTTCACTTCATTAAGAGCATAACCAATTACGCCATAAAATTCCCTTAGGGAACTAGAAGGTGAAAACAAATAGCCTTATAAAGACGCATATCTCGAAGATAAAGCGAAAACGGATATAATAGAGAAGTGATGGATACTTACATTCAAGATTGGATTGAAGTCATTGAAAGTGGCAAGAATACAAATACGTATAAGCCCGCTTTCGCAAAAGCTCTTTTAGAATGTGTGGCTGCCGATCGTTATTTCTTTATAAATCCAGACACAGCAATGGTGGATTTTAAAGACATTGCCGAATGCATCATTCGTTATTATTGGAACCAATTGTTTTTCTTTAAGCTAAGGCAGCAATCAGGGGATAAAGTCCCTGTTATCTATCAATGTGTGAATGCTTTGGTGGAAAAATATAAGGAACTTAGGCAGACGTCCATCGCTTGCTGGGCGGATGAGGGGCTTAAATTCATCAAGGAGAATGCAGAATCTGGCTTTTATGAAACTCTTTTAAAGAAAGCTGCTTTAACTTTAAACAAAGATGTAGCCTATCGTCTTCCTGTTGTAAATGGGACGGAATATCCCATTTATTCTTTTGATCGGAAGAACGCCTCTAAGCTATATTTAAAAAGAGATGATATCGATAAATTGAAAGAATTTTCCTCCATCTTAGTTCCTTTAATCAACTACAGGTGGTCTCTTCTTTTGGAGAAATATAATAATTCTCCAAACATCCTTTTGAAGGTAAAAAACACATCTAATAATACAATTCGTAGAAACGATCTTTCCGAATATAAGAATATTTTGATTCAAAACGAATTCTCGAATCATAAGCCAATAGATTTCTATTCCGGAATTCTTATTCCTCAAAAAGAAATCAGTGTCGATCATGTCATTCCTTGGTCTTTCTTGTATCGTGATGATATTTGGAATTTGGTCCTAACTTCTAAATCCAATAACTCCTCTAAGAGCAATAACAAACCAAATGAAGTAACCATTCGTAATCTTGAAGAAAGAAATAGGATTCTCTATAAAAAGCTTCCGGAAGGAAAGTATAAATCCAGCCTTAAAGAAGCAATTGATTGCGATCTAGTGCGTTCCTATTATTATCAAATGATGGCATGAAATATTACAGTGAGCATTATAAAGAATATATCGATTCGACCTTCCCTCTTTCCTTAAAAGAAGAATATTCTTTTTTTACCGCTCATTTAAAAGAAAAATCCAGCATCTTAGATATTGGTTTTGGCTCGGCTAGAGACATGCTTTATTTCAAAAAATGTGGGTACCATGTATATGGAATTGAGGTAGTGGAGGGCTTTATTAACCATGCAAAAGAATTGGGTTTGGACGTGGAATATGGCGATTTAAGGACTTACGTCCCTAAAGAAAAGGTGGATTGCATTTTCTTAAATGCAGTTTTGTTACATCTTCAAAGAGACGAAATATACCCTGCAATTAGAAGACTAATGAGCTTCCTTAATGATGATGGAATCCTTTTCTTCTCAATGAAATATTCGGAAAAAGAAGACGGATATGATGAAAAAGGCAGATATTTCACTTATTTCCATAAAAAAGACTTAGAAACCCTTCCTTTTCGTGTTATAGATTACAAAATCAATCCAGATTCTCAAAGAAAAGATACTGAGTGGATAGATGTTATTTTAAGAAAATAGGGGACCCCTGTATCAATTTCTTCCAAGACTCATTGCTCTTCATTATGCTCTTTTATGCAGAATACGGCATATAGAGGAATACTCTTGATATTATTTTCAAATCCGAAGTTTTTCGTCGATACTTTTATACTGTATTTAGGGCTGTATTTTGATATATACGTTCTTAAAGATTTTGCTTTAACGTTATCAGCGGATTTTGTTTCGAGCGGAATTGGTTCGTCATTGATATGGATCACGAAATCGACTTCTGAGGTGTTGTTACATTCCCAATAATGTAAAGGGAAACCATTTGCCGCAAGTTGCTCAGCCACATAACTTTCTGCAAGCATGCCTCTTACTTTGTCGGAAATATCAATGTTTTGAATGATTTTATTTGGAGAGATGGACCCTTTTAATGTTAAAAGACCAACATCAGAATAATAAATCTTAAAAGTATTAGGCTCTTCATAAGCATTTAAAGGATAACGTCCCTCCGTTACTAAAGAGCAATTGATAACGACATTTGAGGATTTTAACCAAGCCAAAGAAACTTCATAGTTTTTACTTCTAGCTTTCTTAGAAACGGTTGAGTAAGTGAATTTTGCTGTCTCCTTACCTAATTGAGAGAAAATACTGTTATAAATTTCAATGGATTTTACTGTTTCGGCTGGTGTTGCATATTTAGACATATCAGCAATGTAAGCATTTGATATAGAAGATTGTTCAGAACGAACAAAATTGAAATCCTTCGTTTCTAAAAATGCTTTCACGGCTTGTGGATAACCTCCTACAACGAGATATTGGCGGTATATTTCCAATGCTTTTTCGTGTAATGGAAAAGGGGTCAACGTTTCATAAGATTCTATAATCATCTTTCTTAAGGCTTCGTTGTTTGTTGCAAGCAAGAATTCCTCAAAGGTCATAGGATACATGTTTAAAAAATCGACTTTGCCAACAGGAAAAGAGAAGTGTCCTCTGTTTAGGGCAAGGCCAAGCAAAGAACCGGCAGCAATAACGTGATATCCATTTGCTTGCTCATTGAAATATTTCAAGGATGTCATTGCTTCTTCAGAAGCTTGAATTTCATCAAAGAAAACCAGGGTTTCCCCTTGAGAAATAATGGTGGAATAATATGCTTCTAAATTGGCAATGATTCTATTTGGGTCTAAAGACATTTTGAATATAACGGATAATTGCTTGTCGCTTTCAAAGTTACAATAGACAACGTTTCTATATTGTTTGTTAGCAAATTCTAAAATGGTATATGTTTTGCCTATCTGTCTTGCTCCATAAACGATAAGAGGCTTACGTTTGGGATTGTTTTTCCAAGCAATTAATTTATTCGTAATAGTTCTTTCCATGTGATTTACCTTAAACTTATTCTAGTTAAATTTGATAAAAATGCAATAAATATCACATAATACATACCGAAAAACGTGAAAAATATCACGAAAAACAATACGAATAATGGGAATGAGAGACATTATGGTTAAAATTAGCTGTATTTTGTTCTATTTCAAATGATAAGCGTAGATAGAGAAAATCCCTTTTTAATAAGCCCTCAAAAACAGCTTTTGATATGTCATAAACTTGGAATCGTTTCACCTAAAAAGATAACGAGTTAATGCTATACTTAAACCATGAAAAACGGTTTTAAAAATGTAAATGTCGTTCTAGAGGACAAGGTAATCAAGGGCTCTTTGTCTTTTGAAGGGGATAGAATCCTCTCTTTTGAAGATCCTGAAAACGTGATTTTAGAGGGAGAAGACATATATGTCTGCCCTGGATTTATAGATGAACATATTCATGGGGCTAATGGATCGGACGTAATGGACGCTTCAAAATCCTCTTTAGAAAATATGGCGAAGTCTCTTCTTCAAGAAGGAGTTACTTCTTTCTTGGCTACCACTATGACCGAAAGCAAGGAAAAAATCCTCGCTTCATGCCGCACTGTTAAAGAATATATGGAAGAGGAACATGAAGGCGCGACGATTTTAGGCCTTCATTTAGAAGGACCCTTCATCTCTCCTTTGCATCCAGGGGCACAAGACCCTCACTATATTTTGAAACCGGATGCCCCTCTTTTAGACGAATTCGTAAAAGCAAGCGGAAACAATGTGCGTTTAATTACTTTCGCTTATGAAAATGATGAGAATTCTCGATTCTTAGAATATTGTTTAAAGAACAACATCACCCCATCTATTGGCCATAGTGACTGTAAAAGTGCTCTCTTTAAGGAAGGAATTGCTAAAGGCCTTTCTTGTGTGACTCATCTTTTCAATGCTCAAAGAGGGTTTCATCATCGTGAAGTGGGCATTTCTGGTGAAGCGTTATTGCAAGATGGTGTGAATGTTGAACTTATTTGCGATACTTATCATGTTTGCAAAGATGCTTTGTCTCTTGTTTTCAAAGATAAAAAGAAAAACGAAATCCTGATGATTACGGATTCTTGTGAAGCAAAATATCTCCCAGAAGGTGCTTTGGCTCATCTTGGCTCTCAAGAAATCCATGTTGAAGGAGGAGTGGCTAGATTAAAAGATAATACGATTGCCGCTTCGATATTGAGATTAGACCAAGGGTTGAGAAACGTTAGAAATTTAGCGAAGGGGTATACCTATTCCGACCTTATCAATCTTGTTTCTTTGAATCCAGCTAAAAATCTTCATTTGGATAAAGACTATGGGAGCATTTCTCCTAATAAGAAAGCGAACTTTGCTGTTCTAGATAAAGATTTCCACGTCCTTATGACGGTTGTTAACGGAAAAGTGGTTTACCGTAAGGGTTAATTTAAAGATATTCTTTTACAAGCTCTCTCATTTGAGGGAGCTTTTTCTTCATATCTTCAACCAATGCAAATTGGTCTTTGGCACGAACAAGATTGTGGTTTGGATAAGAAATCTTAAAATAGGTATCCCCATTCAAGAAATCGGTAAGGAAACGAATTTCACATTCGTAGGTCATAAGCATTCCTGCCTCAGGGAAAAGGGCGATTTCCTCTTTTGTTAATGTTTCGCCTGCCCCCTCCATGTATCCGTCTAAATATGCTTTAAAGAAAGCGAGGCTTAGTTTTACTTTGTTAAGATCTTTCTCGTCTTCTTTTGCTTCGTTAGCGCCAAAACGGATGGAATCCCCAAAATCATACAAAGAATAGCCAGGCATGATGGTATCAAGATCGATGACGCAGGTTTTATTACTTCCTTCAAAGAAAAGAACATTATTTAATTTCGTGTCATTATGAGTGACTCTTAAAGGAATGTTCTTTCCGGATAAAAATTCAGATATGTATTGATTCTCTTTGGCCCATTTGATTTCTTCTTTGGCTTCTTCTTTTCTATCTTCGCTAGCGAGAGAGAGCTTTAAGGAAATCTTGATAACGTTTTGGGGTGTTATGGAAATTTGGGATGACTTCAAAGAACTTTGTGGCATCAAAACCGTTTAAATCTCTTTGAAATTTGCCAAAAGCACGTCCGGAAGCGCCAAAAACTTCAGGAGAAGTGGTTTGGTTATAGGAAAGAGAATCTTCCAAATACAAATAAGTGCGGAAGAAAGAACCTTCCTCATCTTCAAAATAACTTGCTTTGTTTTTTGTTGGGACGAGGGTCAGAGCTTCTTTCGACAAGTCGCCATGATTATCGGCGACCTTCTTTCGCATGAAAGAAAGGACTTCCTGAATGTTAAACATAACGTTTTTCACATTTGGGAAGACGTTGCTATTAATACGTTGAACGATATAACGGGTTCGTTTCTTTTCTTCATTTTCTGCGGTCACGACGAATGTGTCGTTAATGTGACCATTATGATTTTCTTCGATGTTAATGACATTTCCATCGATTTCGAAATGAGAAATTGCTTCAAGAAGCTTAGAATGTGTTAGTTTTTCCATGTTTTTATTGTAGCGATACTTATTCATTACGAAAAGCAAATGTCAAAACATAGCAAAAAAGTAAGAATGTAGATGAAATAAGTGTTACTACTTACTGCTTAAAACGGTTATAGAAAGTATCGTCTTCTTTTAAAGCGCGGTGCTCATTTTCCGCTTTATCGACCGCAGCTTTTTCTAAATTCAAGGAAGAAATCTTTTGATTGATTCTTGCACCATCTTCTTCATAGGCTTCAAGGTAGTCGTGATAAACTCCTTCTTCTTTATAGCCAAGCACTTTATCTAAGACGACATTTCCTCCTGCTTTGAAGATGTTCTTTTCTACCATTGGAGAATAAGTAACCATCAATTGCTTAATTAATGCTTTGGTCTTTTGTCTTTGCGATCCGCCAGATCCGTTGTCGCAAATAGAACAATTCTCTGTGAAACGGCAAGCACATTGAATGAAGGTTAATTTATTGAATTTCTTCCATTCTAGAACGCTTTCTTCACGAACTAGATAAAGAGGACGGATAATTTCCATTCCTTCGTAATGGTCAGAATGAAGCTTTGGCAACATCGTTTGGAAAGAACCGGAATTAAGCATGTTCATCAATGTTGTTTCAATGACATCGTCGTAGTGGTGGCCAAGAGCAATCTTGTTGCAACCAAGGCTTTTTGCAATGCGGTAAAGAGCCCCTCTTCTCATTCTTGCACATAGATAGCAAGGAGATTCAGAAGTGCTATTGGCAATGTCGAAAATATCCGTTTCAACAATCCTTGCAGGGATTTGTAATGTTTGAAGATTGTTTTTAATGATTTGGAGGTTTAATTCGCTATAACCTGGATTCATTACAAGGAATTCCACGTCAAAAGGAACGCTGGAGTATTTCTTAAGATGCTTAAAAAGAAGGCCCATTAACATGGAATCTTTTCCTCCGGAGATACAAACGCAGATTTTATCTCCTGGAAGGATGAGTTTGTAATTGCCAAGGGCTGCGATAAATCTTCGCCAAATGGTATAACGGAATTCTGTATCTAAAGAACGCTCGACGGCTTCTTCTCTTGTTAATATTCTTTCTTTTTTAGAGGGCATGGTAACTCCTTATTGCTTCGATAAGCTTGTTGATTTCTTCTTTTGTGTTATTTTCAGACAAAGAGATACGGAATGAGGTAAGGGCTCTTTGTTTATCGTGATAGATGGCGTTAATCACTTTCGATGGGGTTTGAGGGATGCTGCAAGCACTCTTTTGGGAGATGCAAATCCCTCTTGATGAAAGATATTTCACCATTTCTCCTCCAGGTACGCCCTTCAAAGAAAAGTTGTTGATATAGGGGTTTCCTGAAAAAGAGTTGAGACGTATACCCGAAATGCTTAATAAAGCGTTTCTAAGATACGATGATAGGCCACTTACATAGGCATAGTTCTTTTCTAATGACGAGAGGGATAGAGTTAACGCTTTCGCAAAAGAGGAGAAGAGCCCAAGAGGGGTGCTTCCACTTCGATATGGGCTTTCCGCTTTTCCTCCGTGTAAGAGAGGAGTAAGGATAATTTCTTTCTTCTTTAAGAGAATTCCTGTTCCCGTGATTCCACCGAACTTATGTCCCCCAAAAGAAATCATATCAATACCGTTTAGATGCACGGGAATTTTGCCAATCCCTTGCGTAGCGTCTAAAAGGAGTTTGCATTCTTTCTCTTCAAGAACTTTTTGCACTTCTTGATAATCTTGGATGGTTCCGACTTCAGATTCTACAAGGGACAGAGCTAGAAGGATGCAGTTATCGTTTAATTTGTTTTTTAAATCATCAATGGACAATTTTCCATCGCTTGTGGTGGAGATAAGAGAGACATTTGCACCCTTATCTTTAAGATAGGCCATCGTAGCGTTCGTGGAGGAATGTTCAAATTCGGAAGACAAGAAGGTGTTCCCAAAGCCAGAATAGCTTTCGTATATTCCCTTTATGGCTAGGTTATTCGATTCAGTAGCCCCCGAAGTGAAAATCAAATCGTAGGCGGTTGGATCTAAATCCAGCGCTTGCATGATTTCTTTTTCCAATGAGAGGTATTTTTCGTGAGCAAGAAGACCAGCTTCATGGGAAGAATTGGAATTCCCTATAAAATCCATTTCTGTTTTTATAAGTTCATCTAAGACTTCCTTTTTTACGGGTCTATTTGCTGCATTATCAAAATAAATCATATGACGAGAAGAATTTTAGCATAAAAAAAGAGGATCAACGGGGAGAAACCGATGACCCTCTATTGCTAAGGTATTACTTAAGTAAACCGACAACTCCAGAGCCTAAGCCAGCAAGGCCACCGACTCCACCAAGAACGCCTGCTAAAATAGCGCCAATTCCAAGGGAATATTCATATCCAGCCGTGCCACTTCCTTTGCTTTCAAAAGCACAAAGACTGATGGCGCAGAATGCCATAATGGCACCAGCAATCATTGCCGCTCCGCCAACCAACATCAAGAACTTTCCGATTTTGCCTTTCATAAGGCTTCCGAGAAGAAGAACAAGAGCACCCGCTAAAAGCAAGATGAAAAGAATAAGAATGCCAGTTTTGCTAGCTAATGCGATTTCTCCGTTTGAAGTGGTACCGTCTGCAAAAATAGCCCAGCTTGGTTTATCAGCAGCAGCTGCCTTTGCGCCAAAAGCGGCTTGGATACCAGTTAAGGTTCCTAATTCACTAGTTGCCCCCAATAATTTGCCAGTCAAGGTTACGAAATTTAAGAACCCCATAAAGACTGCGGCGATTCCTAGGATACTCCCGAAGATTCCTAAAATCTGCCCTAAAGTTGAATTTTTCTTTGATTTCCTTTTAGCCATAAAGCCCTCCTTTTTATGAAATCGAAATATGCTTACTCAATTGTAATTTCTTTCTTCATAAAAAGGAATATTGACAAATTAAATTAAAACAAAAACATCGATTCGTTATATGTATTTTCATCATTTGTAACGAAAATGATTTTTTTCTTGCTGCCCATTGTTTTAAGGCAGGACTTTGCTGTTTTAATAAAGAAAACATTCTCTTCTTTTTTATTGTTTAATAAAGGAACAACGAGGGTTTTACCTTTTTGTTTTTCAAATGTTTTTAGGACATTTAAATAGGCTTCGGAGAAAGACTCTACATCCTCTGAGGTTGCTAACTCATTCGGGAAAGAACAATGAATGATTTCTTTAAAAGGAAGAGCATATCCTTTGGTGAGGTGAATTTCTCCTTCCGACATTTCACGTCCTTGCTTGCTAAGCTCTTCTAAAAGGTCTTTACGGATTTCAATTCCACCATGGAAGAGGAGATCATCGCTAAATTCTCTCTTCATTAAAGATTCTGGCTGATAAAGAGAAGAAAAGAGGGGATCCATTAGGATGTCTGCTTTAATAAAGAGAGTGTTTCCTAGAAAAAGAGCAACCCCGTCTATGTATTTAAGACTCTTTGAATCCGTGACTTGAATTCGGGAGTTCATATTGCGAATAAAGTCCTGTTCCATTTCAAAAAAGGAGGGTTCTAAATCGTTTGGCAAAGTAATCTTTAAAAGAAGACGAATGGTTTCTTCTTTGTTTGGGAAAAGATTCTTATAGTCTTTCCTAAAGCCGTTATATTTTGTTAAGTAATCAATCAGTTCGTTTTCGTACATGTTTTTATTATAAAGGTTTCTTGAAAGAAAAAATTGTGGGGATGAAATTAGGATGCATGTGTGGCCTAGAAGTTGTTTTGTTTCTCTTATCTATAGGGTTAGCGGTCTTTCCGCTTATTTTATTTGCCTTTCAACGAATTGGACGTTTTTCTCGACCGATTCCTCTCCAAATTGATGAGGAAATGATCTCGGATGTTTTAAGTTACAAGGCCTATATAAAATAGTTTTATAATGATTTCGAATTAAGGAGAGAGAAATGAAAGAAACAAAATATGTTCCTTATGATGAAAGAGTCGGGAACGAATCCATCGTATATTTTACAAGAGATTTATCGGAAAAAGGCTTGGAGAAAGCCTATCGTAAAATTTGTGGCAATTTAAAAGGAAAAGTTGCCGTCAAACTTCATACCGGTGAGGCCCACGGGCCAAATATCCTGCCTCGTGAATGGGTAAAGAAACTCATGAACGAAGAGCTAAAGGATGCGAGTATCGTGGAAACGAATACGTATTATGAAGGAGACCGTTATACGACGGAAGCACACCGCAAGACTTTAGCGATTAATGGCTGAGATTTTGCTCCTGTGGATATCATGGATGAAGAAGGAACCGTTCTTCTTCCTGTTAAAGGCGGTAAATATTTTACGGAAATGTCTGTTGGTTCCCACGAAACCAATTACGATTCCATGTTGGTGTTAACCCATTTTAAAGGGCATGTCATGGGCGGTTTTGGCGGATCTAATAAGAATATTGGTATTGGCTGCGCTGATGGAAGAATTGGCAAGAAGATTATTCACACAAAGGAAAATAGTTCAGACATGTGGTCAATTGGCAAAGAAGAACTCATGGAAAGAATTACGGAATCAAGTAAAGCGACCGTGGATTTCTTTGGGAAAAACATTGCCTATATCAATGTCATGAGAAATATGTCTGTCGATTGTGATTGCGCAGGCCTTTCTGCAGCTCCAGTAGTTACTCCGAACGTCGGAATACTCGCTTCTTTAGATATTTGTGCAATTGATACTGCGTCTATCGATATCGTTTATGCCATGAAGAAAGAGGAGAATCACGATCTCATAGAAAGAATCGAAACCCGTAAAGGCTTTCGCCAGCTCACCTATATGCATGAACTTGGAATGGGCAATATGAAATACGTTCTTATCGATCTCGATAATGATGAAAAACGTATCTATCCAGCAGATTGCGTAAAGAATTTAAAACCTTTCGAAAAATAAAAACAAAGGCTTATAACAGCCCTTGTTTCTCTAAATAATGCCTTGCATAGGAACAGGATGCCGTAACCCGGTATCCTTTTTCTTTGGCAATTTCTAAGACCTTATCCACCAATTTTCTTGCGATTCCTTGTCCCTGAAGAGAAGGAGATACAATCGTGTGAGTGATTTCTATTACGCCCTCTTTAATCATCGGAAAATCGATTTCCGCTAGAGTTTCATCGTTTTCTCCTAATAAGAGATATTGATTTTCTTTTAATAATTCTTTCATGTTATTTATGCTCCGTAATACGAATAGAGGCTCCCTCAGCAGAAAGAGAGGTGACCTCGACTTTATAAGGAAATTCATTTCCGTTATTAAAATGATAGGAGTTAGCAAAATACTTGCTGAACTTGCTAGAAGAAGAGGAATCGAGCAAAGAGAAAGATTCTCCCTCATGGAATAAATCCCTGTTTCTTGAAAGGCTTTGCGTTGTAAATCTGCTACCTTTTGAAGAAATGAGAGTTAAAGAATCAAATCCCTTGCCTTGGGAAACTTCTAAATCTTTTTCTTTACCATTTCCACAAGCGACTAGAGGATAGTAATTATTGCCGTTGAATGAGCCATTTTTGATTTCTTTGTCGCTGTAATAGGCGGAAGCAACACCTGTTTTGGAATTCACCTTAGCTAAACGATTGTCAACGTGCCAAATACGGACACCCGCTTCATTTTCCCCTTGGATATGGTTTGATCCATATGGAGTCTTGGCGTCTAATTCGTTTAAGCCGGTAGGGGTGTAGTATTCAATCAACACATATTCATCAAATGCCGTACCATTCCAGCCGTTTTTATCGGCTAATAAAATGCAATCCCCGCTCGATTCTAATGGGCGAATGGTTACCTCGCATGAACCGAAAGCGTAAGTAGGTTCAACCCAGTTATATTGAAGTTTGTTAAATGCATCATGATCGGAGATGTTATAGGCCATCATGATTTTGCCACCCGTCACTTCCGAAGAAGCGTCACTATCAGAGTTGTAATAGTCATCTGCCCCAAGCATATGGCCAAATTCGTGAACTAAAGTATGAGAATCTACGCCAGTATGTGAGTTTCTTGTTCCTGTTCCTTCATAGAAGAAACTTAACGATGCCCAAAAATAAGAGTTGCCAATAGGGGAAGAGACGTTTCCATCAGGAGCGTAACCTAAAAGTCGATTGCTCTCATCGTATAAATCCCAATAACGATAAGCCCAGAAAACATCTCCATTACTATCGAAAGAAGGTGTTTCATTCTCTGCGTAAATCATGATCACGGAATCGATATAGCCATCACCATCTGTATCGAATTTCTTCGTGGAAGAATCACCATTCTTTTTCTTATAGGCTTTAACGCCTTCCTTTAAAGCAACGGCTGCAGCTTTTCCTGAGTCCACGTCGTTTTGAGTTTTTCCGTATTTGTTTTTGAACGTTCTAGAATCCATACCCATGGATACTGGATCGGAATAGGTAAATTCAAGATTGAGTTTCCCATAAGAAGATTTTTCATAATAGGATTTCAAAGATTCCCAGTATTTCGTATCTTCTCTAGTTCCACCAGTTAATGTTTTGATATCTTCTAATTCCGCGTCGGTAAATGTTTTGTTTGTAAAAGTGACTGGAATTACGAGAACAGGTTGCGTTCCAGTAGATGGCGTATTGTAATCGATATCCGCTAAAGTGAAATTAGGATTGGCTTTATATTTTGCGACATAGTTCTTATCAGAATGATTTGTATCCCATTCACCGTTCTCCTGGTTTGAAGATGGCTTTATTTCTGAAGAAGGCTTTTCTTCTTGCGAATTTAGAGTTGAAGAAAAAGCATCATTCGAATTTGAGGAAGAAGGTGAATCATTCTTACAAGACGAAATAAAAAGCAAACAAAGAGAAGAAAGAGCTAAGATAGTGATGTTTTTCTTCATAAAAGACCTCCAAATAGGTTTCAATTCTAAAGGAAATTCGTCTAAAATACACGAGACATGCATAAATATTTAAAATATACCTGAATAAAAGGTAACAAAAAGAATAGGTAGAAACCTTAGAAATAAGATAACAAAAAATCATTAGATATTTCGCGAATGAAGGGGTTTCTTCTTTTTAAAGAAGAATCTATTTCCTTTCTTTTCCGTGATTAAAAACAAAGTTTTTGCTATGATTTTAGAAAAAGGAGCCACTTATGATCCATTTTGATTCCGAAGCTAATGTATTTCATCTTTTTAACCGCGATATTTCTTATGTTATTCATTTGAATGGCTTTGGGAGATTGGAAACCCTGTATTTTGGAGAAAAACTAAACGATCTAAGTGATATTCTTAAAAGCCGTATTGTTTATCCAGATAACACTTATTTGGATAAAAAGATGTCTATTATGACTCCCTTTCCGGCTTATTTTTATCCTGAAAGCTTACAAGAAATATCTTCTCACGCTCAAGCGGATAAACGAGACGCACCGATTATTATTCAACATGAAAATGGCTCTTATCTCACCGATTTCGAATATGTGAAACATAAAATCTATCATGGTATTAAATCAGTAGATGATTTGCCTTCTTTAGATACTCCTTTGGATAGAAAGGAAAGCCTATATAACAAAGAAAACGTGGATACGTTGGAGATACTCTTAAAAGATATCACCGCGAATGTTTATTTATATGAATATATTTCGATTTATCGTGATAAGGATGTCATTGCCAAATCTTTTAAGATTGAAAACAAAAGCAAGAAGAAAATCCGTCTTCTTCGCGCCATGTCAATGCAACTTGATTTACCAACTTCAGATTATTATTTCCATCATTTTTCTGGCGCTTGGGCAAGAGAAAGACAAGAAGAAATCAATCTTGTGCATGATGGAATAGAAGAAATTGCCTCTAACCGTGGGAAAAGCTCCCATCAAGAGAACCCTTTCTTTTTCTTAAGTGAAGAAAGGAACAACTATAACGCAGGAGAATGTATCGGTTTCAATCTTTTGTATTCCGGAAACTGGAAAATGAGATTAGAAAAGACAATGTATGGCACCCTTCATCTCGTTTATGGATTAAATGATGAGGATTTTTGCTTTGTGCTTGGGAAAAATGAAGTTTTCCAAACCCCACAAGCTGTCATCTCTTATTCCCATGAAGGGATTGATAGGATGTCTCGCACTTTCCATTCTTTAATCAAAGAAAATATTCAAACTGATAAGAGAGAAGATCCCCGCCCATTAATCTTTAACTCTTGGGAAGGAACATTTTTCAATTTCGATACGGATTCCCTTATCGCTTATTCAAATGAAGCAAAGAAAGTTGGCGTGAATTTATTTGTTTTAGATGACGGTTGGTTTGGTAAGAGAAATAACGATTCCTCTTCTTTAGGGGATTGGACAGTAAATTCTTCGAAAGTGGACCTTCATCGTTTCACGAAACATTTAGAAGAAATCGGCCTAGATTTCGGAATTTGGTTCGAGCCTGAAATGATTAGCTCAGATTCCGAGTTGTTCCGCGAACATCCAGAATATGCGCTTGGATATAATGAAAACAAAGATTGGTCTACCTTAGAGCGTCACCAATTATTGCTTGATTTCTCTAACGATGAAGTGGTGGAGCATATCTTCCAAAGCATCTCTAAAATCCTTGATGAATATCCAGTGAAATATGTCAAATGGGACCATAACCGCAATATGGCAGAACATTTTTCTTCTTTCTTAAGTGCGGAAAAACAAGGCGAGGTCTATCATCGAAATACCTTAGGTTACTACAAATTGCTCACTAAATTACGTTTGAAATATCCTGATATCCTTTTTGAAGGGTGTTCTGCTGGTGGTGCTCGTTTTGATTTAGGAACACTTTATTTCGTTCCTCAAATTTGGACGTCTGACGAAACCGACGGAGCTTCACGAGCAAATATTCAATATTTTACTTCCTTAGGTTATCCTCTTTCTTGTATTTCTTCTCATATTTCCGCTTCTCCACAAACAAGTTATAAAACGAAAGTGGACGTTGCTCTTTTTGGCACATATGGGTATGAAATGAATCCAACGACGTTGAATGAAAACGATTGGAAACTCCTCCAAAAAGGCAGTGATATCTATCATAAATATCATAATGACGCGGTTATGAACGGCACTCTTTATCATCTAGCAAATCCTCTAGATCATGATGAAATGTCGATGATTTCCGTTTCAAAAGATAAAAAAACGGCAATCGCTATTTTCTTTGAAAAAAGCAACTATACTTGGCATTTAGATTATTGGAAACTTAAAGGACTTGACCCAAAGAAACGTTATCTTGCTCATTTAGATGATGAAGAAAAAGGAACTTTCTCCGGTGAATATCTTATGAAAGTCGGGTTCTTCTTAATGGATTTCTTCAAGAGGCAAAATAAGACTCATCTTTTGTTACTCACTGAAGCAAATTACTGATTCTTTAAAGAAACACATAGAAAGAATAGAATCTTACACATGGAAAAGAACATTCTCGCAATTGACTTAGGCAAAGGATCCATCGGCTTAGCAATATCCCGTAGTGGTTTCTTTGTTTCCCCTTTGCCAGAAGTTCGTTTTAAAGCCACGCATTACGAAGATGCGTTAAATGCAGTAAAAGATGTTTTTCAAAAAGAAAAAGTGGACCACATTGTGATTGGTTACCCTCTTTTTCCTAGTGGGGACGAATGCGAAATGACGCCAATCGTCAAAGACTTCATTCTAGTGTTAGAAAAAGAATTCCCAAACATTCCCATTCATCCCCAAGATGAAAGAAACACGACTGTTGAAGCAGCTGCTATCTTCCATCAAAATGGATTGAATTCTAAAAAACAAAGAAAAAAGATCGATTCTGGCGCGGCTATGGTCATCCTTGAAAGATATCTCAAGGGGTTAGGGCAACTATAATTTCATCTTTTAGAATAATACTGGTCATCAAAAGCTAGTTTTTCCTTTGAAAGAAATACGTTGAAACAATTTGCAAACTCATTTCTTATTTGTTTATTAAGCGGTGCGTGATGTTGCTATTTCATGGTTTAGTTTTATAATTGTAATGTTAGATTTTTATGAAGAACGTTTTTGGATTTCTTTTGAATTATTACCTAAAAAAACCGAATGATTTTTTGTTTGTGGATTCTGAAAAAGAGGCTTCCGTAAAGGACGTTTTCTTATCTTCTTGTGGAATTGCACACTCTCTTTTAAGAAAAGGAATAGACAATTCCCCCATCTTAGTCTTTGTGGACCGATCCATGAAAGCGATAATTGCTTTCTTTGGAATTGCTTTAAGCCATAATTATTATTTGCCACTCGATGAAAATATTCCCGAAGAAAAGCTGGAACAAATCTTAAAAGATTCCCATGCAAAAGCTTATTTTTCTTTTCACGGGAGAGAAGTACCTTCTCTTCCTAAATTGGACTTCGACTCCTCTATAAAGGAAGTTCTTCCTCAAAACGAGATGAACCGTCTTCTTTCTTCTACTGAAGCGGCCTCTCCCTTATATTTAATGTTCACTTCTGGTTCGACAGGTAAGCCGAAAGGAGTCTTGAAATCTCATAAAAACATTCTTTCTTTTGTAGAGAATTTTTCCGAAACGTTCCCTTTCCTCGAAAATGGGCAAAGAATTATGAATCAAACGCCATTCTTCTTTGACGCTTCTAGCAAAGACATCTATTTAACGTTGAAATACCAAGGAACGCTCTATATTCCAGATAAGAATTCTTTTGCTTTGCCTCAAACAACGATTGAATATCTAAACAACAACAAAATCACGATGATTTCCTGGGTTCCTTCCGCTTTAACATTAATTGCTAAACTACGAACCCTTGATTTTATGAAACCAGAGTATTTGAAATACGTTTTCTTTGTAGGGGAGGTCTTTCAACCAAAATATCTCAATATATGGTTAAAAGCTTTGCCAAATACACGTTTTTTCAACATCTATGGGTCAACTGAACTAGCTGGAGTTTCACTTGCCTATGAAGTTACTCATGAAATGAATGAAAATGAACCGTTGCCCACAGGGAAACCCCTTAAAAACAATGAAGTTTTCTTAGATAACGGTGAAATTGTCATTTCTTCCGAACAAATTGCTTTAGGCTACATTAACGATCCGGAAAAGAACAAAACGACTTTCCGTGAAACGAGCAAAGGGAAACTTCTTTATACAGGGGATTATGCTTATTTAGATAAAGATGAGAATTTTGTTTTCTCAACCCGTATGGATTTTCAAATCAAACACTTAGGATACCGTATTGAATTGCAAGAGATCGATACGTTGCTCACTTCTTTGGAATATATCGATTCTTGCTGTGCTCTCTACGACAAAGAGAAAGATAAAATCGTTCTTTTTGCAGCACTAAATCGAGAGATTGAAAATCCTGTAAAACAGATTTTATCTGATGCAAAGAAGAAACTTCAGTTCTATATGCTTCCGAATAAGGTGGTTGTATTGGACAAAATGCCCCTTAACGCTAATGGCAAAATCGATCGAACAAAATTAGGAAATTACTTAAAGGAGTAATACATATGGATGAAATTAAACAACAAGTCCTAGAAATTCTTTCTGAAATTAAACCGGACGTGGATGATTTTGAAAGTATTAAAGAATTAGTCCACGGAGGAACCTTAGATTCTTTAAATATTGTTATGTTAGTTGGGGAACTTTCAGATGCTTTTGACATCAGCATCCCACCGCAAGAGATCTCTTATGAGAATTTTGACACTGTGGATGGATTGGTAAAGATGGTTAAGCGTTTGCAAGACTAATTTCGAATGTTTGGCTTTCATCTTAAAATTAATTCTTACTATTTTTTGCTCTTTTTAGCGGCGTCTCTTTTGCTATATTGGCTATGTCCTAGGAAATACCGCTACATTCCTCTTCTTGTTGAGAGTGTGGTTTTTCTTTTGCTTGTCGATTGGAAATCGATTTTCTTCATACTTTTCAGCATGATTGTTATCTTTCTTTGTGCCTATTTTATTGATAAAAACGCGAAGAAACAGAAGGACTACATTTCTCTTCACAAAGGAGAAATGACGCTAGAAGAGAAGAAAGCGTACAAAGCAAAGAATAAACATATTCGTAAGAGTTTACTTGTTGTTGGAATTCTTGCGGTAACGATTCTTCTTGGAATAATGAAGTATTTAGGCTTCCTTTTAGGAAGTGTCCAATCTATTGTCCAATTATTTGGAGGAAACTTTGCTTTTGAATTAAGGGGATGGTTTTTGCCAGTCGGTATCTCTTTTTACACATTTCAGGCGATTGGCTATCTAGTAGATGTCTATTGGGGCAAATACGAGGCGGAAAGAAATCCTTTTCGCTTTGCTCTTTTTATGTTTTATTTCCCAAAGCTTCTTCAAGGGCCTATTGTTCGTTATAACGAGATGAAAGAAACCCTTTTTGAAGAGAAAACGTTAACCTATGATAATTTTACAAATGGTTTAAAACGTATGGCCTTTGGGTATCTTAAAAAGATGGTCGTAGCGGATGCTCTTATGGCTTTTTTAAAATTTGCTTTTGCGAATGTGGCTGAACTTTCTGGCGTAGAATCTTTCCTATCCGTGGTTTTGTATTTTATTCAAGATTATTGCGATTTCTCTGGCTATATGGATATTGCGATAGGAGCCTCAATGACCTTTGGAATTGTCCTTCCAGAGAATTTCAATCGTCCATATTTTGCAAGAAATATCGATGAATACTGGCGTAGATGGCATATTACACTAGGTACATGGTTTAAAGATTATATTTTCTACCCTCTTTCAATAAGCCGTTTCTCTTTAGGCATTGGGAAGTTTTTTAAAAAATTCTCTAAAGGCCTAGGACAAAAAATGCCCGCCGTCTTTGGCCTCATCGTCGTTTGGCTTTTAACAGGTCTTTGGCATGGAGCTAGTTGGAACTATGTTCTCTGGGGCGGATATTATGGAGTGATCATCATTATTTCTATTTTCTTAGAACCGTTAAAGAACTGGTTCTATGAAAAGACGAAGATTTCTCGTAACAATGTTTTTATTCAGATTTGGCAACATCTTCTAACCTTATTCCTTCTAGCATTCGGAAAGATTTTATTCATGTGCAATGATCTCTCTTCTACTTGGCAAATGTTCGTTCAATGTTTCCATTGGAACAATCTATCTCTTCAAAATATTTGGAATCAAATCGGAGATAGTTCTTTCTTTACGGCAATTTCTTGTTTCGCTCCTATCTTCATCGTGGACCTTATCCAGGAGATATGGCCGAAAACGTCTTTTCTTTCCAAATTCAATCGCCTGCCTATTTATGTTCGCTGGCCAATCATGATTGCTCTTGTCGTTGTCATTGTCTGGTTTGGCTGGTATGGCAATGGGCTTCCTCATTTTGATTTTGGTTACACTCAGTTTTAGGAGAATATCACATGAAAGTTAAAAACATCATAAAATGCATTCTCTTTCCAACCATGTTGTTTACAACACTCGGCTTAATCAACAATTATGTTTTTAAAAAACCGACAATCACCGAAAATTCGGTTACGAATTATGTAAGAGAGGATGAAAACACATTAGATGGAACTTTTTTAGGCTCGTCTACTGTTTGGCACGGAATCATTCCTACACAAATTTGGAAAGAAACGGGTTTAACTTCCCGCATCATCGCTAAATCTCCCTTTCACCCAGGACTTGATTTAGATGCCTTAGAACTTATTTTTAAGAGGCAAAAAGACTCTATCCGTTTCGTTTATGTTGATTTGGTTAGCTATTTCACTTTAAATGATGAAAATATCCATGATTTTTTGGTGGACTATTATTTTTCTTTCCCTGAAGGAAGTGAAGAAAGGGACACACTTGTTTATAAATATCCGGCTTTGGAGGGATATCAGAAAGGGAACCATAACTTAGATGACACTCTTTTTGAAGAACATAACGATTTCCGAAGAAAAGACTTTTGGCAACAATTTACCGAGGAAGATAGAAACTTCACTAAAGGTTTCTATTCTCAAAACTTCGGCCATCCTTGTAAAAAGAGGAAGGTTCCAGATTACAAACCAATTTCGTTGGAGGATAAAAATGCAGACGGATTCAAATATCTAACGGAAGTGCTTTCTTTTGCAGATAAGCACCCTAATACCAAGTTTATTTTTGCGCGCACAGCAAGACAACTTTGTGATAAAGAAGAGACGGAGGTGGACACTTTCGTTTTCAAATGGATAAAAAACTACATTCAAAATGAAAGACCAAAAGAAGTAAAGAATGCTAGGAAAGATTACTTGGTAGAAGATTTTGCCTTAGAAGCAAATGAGATTGGAATTGACGAAAAGACTGATCTAAGAGATGCTAATCATTTAAATGTTAAAGGTGCGATCAAAAACACGAAATATCTTTCTAAATATCTAAAAAAGAACATTGATGTTACCAATATCAAACATTCTAAAAAAGTGGAAGATGATTTTGAAGAATGCTATAAAAAGACAGAAAATTACCTCCAATACATTCAAAAACATAATATCGGACACTAATTTTTATCATTTCGTTTGATTCGGTATTTCGTTCTTTTTTCACAATGTAAGCGTTATCAATAAAATTTTACCTAATATAATCCGTATAATGTTGCCGGTAAGAAATTACTGATTAAACTATTTCAAATAGAAAGGAACCCTCTTATGGCAGAAAAGAAAGAACTTACTCCAAAAGAAATGGCAGAGGCGGAAGTTGACGCCCTCGTCAAAAAAGGCTTAAAAGCCCTTGATGATTTTGCCTCCTACGATCAAGAAAAAATCGACTACATTGTCGCAAAGATGTCCGTTGCTGGTCTTGACAACCACGGAATTTTAGCAAGAAAGGCAATCGATGAAACCCATCGTGGTTGCTTCGAAGATAAAGCGACAAAGAACTTATTCGCTTGCGAATATGTCGTTAACCATATGCGTCATGCTAAGACAGTTGGAATCATCGATTCCGATCCAGTTACTGGCATTACCGAAATTGCTGAACCAGTTGGCGTTATTGCTGGTATTACCCCAGTTACTAACCCAACATCCACCGTTATCTTCAAGTCTTTAATCAGCATTAAGACTCGTAACCCAATCATTTTTGCTTTCCATCCAAATGCACAAGAATCTTCCAAAGCAGCCGCTATCGTTATGCGTGATGCCGCGGTCGCTGCTGGTGCACCAGAAAACTGCATTCAATGGATTGAACATCCTTCGATGGATGCGACAACCGCTTTAATGCAACATCCTGGCATTGCAACTATCTTAGCAACTGGCGGTAACGCCATGGTGAAAGCCGCTTATAGCTGTGGCAAACCAGCCCTCGGCGTTGGTGCAGGTAACGTTCCTTGCTATATTTGCAAAGATTGCGATCAAGATGAAACCGTCAATGACGTTGTTCTCTCTAAATCCTTCGATAACGGCATGATTTGCGCTTCTGAATCTGCCATCTTCGTTGATCATGATATCTATGATGACATCAAGAAGAAATTACAACGCTTCCACGTTTATTTCGCTTCGAAAGAAGAAAAAGAAAAACTTGAGAAATTCATGTTCGGCGTCACCGCTAAAGATGCTAATGTTGCAGACGCAAGATTAAATGCCGCTGTTGCTGGCATGAGCCCACAATGGATCGCTGAAAAAGCCGGATTCAAAGTTCCTGCTGACATCTCCATTATTGCCGTCGAATGTAAAGAAGTTGGCGTCAAAGAACCAATGTCGAGAGAAAAACTTTCTCCAGTGCTTGCTGTTTATAATGTCAAAGACTATCAAGAAGGATTCGATCTTTGCGAAAAGATGCTTGAATTCGGTGGCTTAGGACATTCTGCTGCTATTCACTGCAAAACCCAAGAAATGGCTGATCAATTTGGCGATAAAGTCAAAGCAATCCGTATCATTTGGAACTCTCCAAGCACCTTTGGTGGCATCGGTAACGTCTATAACTCCTTCACTCCATCCCTTACTTTAGGATGTGGTAGCTATGGTCATAACTCCGTAGCTGGAAACGTCAGCGCCGTCAATTTGCTTAACATCAAGAAAGTCGGAAAAAGGAGAAATACCATGCAATGGTTCAAAGTCCCACAAAAGATCTATTTCGAGCGTAACTCCATTCAATACTTACGTTCTTGCAAAGATATTCAAAAAGTCTTCATCGTTACCGACCATTCTATGGTCCAACTCGGATTCCTTAACAAGATCATCGATGAATTAAATCAAAGAAGAAATCCTGTTACTTATCAGCTCTTTGCTGATGTCGAACCAGATCCAGATATCACAACCATCAAGCGTGGTGTCGATTTGATGAGAGAATTCCAACCAGATACCATCATTGCCTTAGGCGGAGGCTCTCCAATGGATGCCGCTAAAGGTATGTGGATCTTCTATGAACATCCAGAAGTCAACTTCGATGATTTGAAACAAAAATTCATGGATATCCGTAAACGTGCTTTCAAATATCCAGAACTCGGAAGGAAGAGCAAATTAATCGCTATTCCAACAACCTCTGGAACCGGATCCGAAGTTTCTCCATTTGCCGTTATTTCCGATAAGGCAAATCAAAAGAAATACCCATTAACAGACTATTCTTTAACCCCATCTATCGCTATCGTCGATCCTGAGTTCACCACCAACCTTCCTGCTAGAAGCACTGCAGAAACCGGTCTTGATGTCTTAACTCACGCTATTGAGGCTTATACCTCTGTTATGGCAAGTGATTTCACCGACGGGCTTTGCTTAGAAGCCATTCAACTTGTCTTCAAATATCTCCCAAGAGCCGTCAAAGATGGCAAACATGATCTTGTGGCAAGAGAAAAGATGCATAATGCCGCTACCATTGCTGGTATGGCCTTCGCAAACAGCTTCTTAGGCTTGGTTCACTCCTTAGCTCACAAGATGGGTGGAGAATTCCACACTGTCCATGGTAGAACCTGCGCTATCCTTCTTCCACACGTTGTCCGTTATAACGGAACTGCTCCAACTAAGCTCTCCGTTTGGCCAAAGTATGAAGAATATTGCTGCGATGAGAAATATCAAAACATCCTTCGTTATCTTGGCATCGAATGCAAAGATAAGACAGAAGCAGGAGAAAAACTTGCACAAGCCATCCTCGCTCTTGAAAGAGAAGTCGGAATCGATCCAAACTTCGCTTCCATCATCCCTGATGAGAAAAACTATATGGGCAAGTTAGAAGAAGTCGCATATCTTGCTTATGAAGATCAATGCACTCCAGCAAACCCACGTGTTCCTCTCATCCCAGATATGATTCAAATCCTAAAGGATGCCTATAAAGGAAACTAATTCTTAAAACGCAGATTTGAGGCTCAGAAATGAGCCTCTTTTCTTTTTCCTAAAGAGTTCTAGCTTCTTTTTTGAAAGAGAATATTAAATAGGGCGACAACAATAAGATTTGAACAAAAAGCGAATAATGTTATTACTTTCTAAAACATAGCGTCTATTCTGACGATTATTACGTTATTAGAGACAAGGCATAAAAACATTAAGAAACATTTAAAGATGTCCTAAATGCAAGGTAGATATAGTGTTTAACGCTTAAATAGAACAAGGTTTGAACCCCTTATATGAAATAACAACATATTCCTCGTTATTAGCTCTTTATTAATGAACAAAGATGAATGGAGAGTTTTGTAGTAATCCCATGCAATCACGTACATTTATTAGGCACGGATCAATTTGATAACCATACAAAGAATGTAAATGCTTCTTTTGGCGCTTTGTTTGGTGAGGGAACATGACAGCCTATTTGAAGGATTAAATAATG
>OGRD01000418.1_pt1 | contig 23137 bp, 21 predicted proteins | sample 1553441 | NCBI WGS metagenome assembly OGRD01 (sample SAMEA2580106, study PRJEB22360) | human gut metagenome | biome: human gut; feature: human-associated habitat; material: faeces | place: Denmark | collected 2008/2010
GGCACTCCGATGGGCCCGCTAAACGCGGAAACGAACCAAAAAAGCCGTATTTGTGGCGGCGTTGGTTTTTGCCGTGTGATTTCGGTTATCGTTTTCATTTACTCTTTCTCCTTTCCGCAAGGGGCTGCCTTGCTGATTTGCCTTTTGGCAACACACACAATACCACAGGAGTTCGAATACATCCAGCACTATTTTTCGGAATTTTGGGAATTAAGATTTCAGACACAAACTACCTCGGTGTCGTAGTATTCCGCACTGATTCGGGTAATTTTTTCGTACTCGTCCTGGGTTATCAGATTCATATCAAGCAGCATTCGTAAAAGGCTTACGCCGTAGGCAAATGATGCATTGTTGATGTCAGTTCTTTTATCCATTGAGCAGCCCCTCCAAGTATTTGATGCCGAGGCTTACCACAATGGCACGGTCAACGGCGGCGAGGGTCTTGCTGTCGAGCTTGCCGATATACTCGCCGAGCCGTGCTTTGTCCATCGTCCTGATTTGTTCGAGCAGGACGGTGGATTCGGTCTTGAGACCGCTTGTCATTATCGCTACATGGGTGGGCAGAGCCGCCTTTGTCTTTCTGCCTGTGATCGCCGCCACGATAGTGGTGGGGCTGTGCTTGTTGCCCGTATTATTCTGTAAAATTAGGACAGGACGAATGCCGCCTTGCTCACTGCCGAAGCCTGCGCCGAAGTCGGCGGAATAGATTTCGCCTCGTTTAATCTCTTTCATAGTTAGCCTCCGTTTAAGTAAAAGGCGGCCGAGTGCTTTTGGGCAAACGACCGCCTTGGTATTTGTATCAATCGTTCTTGGTTCTGTCCGTATTTGTCCACGACGCCCCGAACAAGGGAACACATCCTCCGGTCATGCATTTGACCTCATTGGAATCCCACCACTCCCAGGATCTCTGCGAGGCGCCCTCATTGGCTGCGACGGCTCACGGCGCTTTTCGTGCCGCTTCAACGCTCGGCCTGTGACTGGACGCAAGTATCATTATTGCTTCTGCTTTTTATGGCCTTCGGTGCGGATGCGCCGCACCGTCCGACTCAAAAGGTCGTGTGGCTTATCGGTTTCGCCGACGGCAGAAGGAAGGTAAAGGATGCGCTGTACTATTCGGTTTTCAAAGAACGGGCGGAGGCTATAGAGAAAGCCCCCTCACTTTCCATGCCGAAAAGTTGAGGGGGCTACAACCAAGTTTTTTAATTTTCTAAAAGATTTTTGAGCTTTGCTCTGATTTTGGCGATCCGCTTGCTGATTGCCTGTTGTGATACGCCGTAAATCTCGGCAAGGTCTGTGCCTGAAATGCCGGCGTAATAGTGGCGGTAGATGAGGAGCTGTTCCTCATCGGCCAGCTTGAGGATGGCTTTCCTGAGCTTGTCCGTCATAATGCTTTCCACTACGGTGTCGCATACATCCGGCTGCTCGGCGATGAGGATGTCCTCGCCGCTGAATTCATCGGTGGTCAGCATATCGTAGGAGAAGTCGCCGTTGTCCGCAGAGCGTTCGTCCAGATATTTCTGTCGGCGCTTTGCTCGGTAGAATTCCGTGTAGTCCTCTTTGGAGACCTCCATAAGCCTGCCGTAGAGAGGCAGAAACAGCTTGTCCGCATATAACGGGCAGATTTGCTCACGGCGACGGAATTCCTCATAGGTCAGTTCCGTGTACCCGCCGTTTTCTATGATATAAACCGCTTTGGGTTGTTTTTTCAAGGTTATGTACCTCCGTTCAATCGTTTTTTGTTAGGGTAAAAACGATTGATACGGAGGGCTGCGGCAGCCGACAGAGTTGCCGGATTGCTGCTGTTTTAAGGCGCAAAGGCCGCAAAAAGTCAAGCCAAGTAAAATTCCCGTTTTTTCGGTGCTTTTATTGGCGCTTCTCGGATATTGTTTTGAATTTTGTCGACCGGGAAGGTCAAAAAAATATAGGTGTCTGTGTGTCTGCGCAAAGACAGTCTTTGCTATTTCAACACCTGTATCTTTCCTATGTTTTTTTTCATTTCCTCACCTTGTCGCCGAAGGACGGCAGGGCGGCCGCCCTTTACGGCATAGATCCGTATGGTATGTCCTCTGAAAGCACTGCACTGTACATCGGTATCACCTCCTCGCTGGAATATTTTGCCGAACCGTTTGATTTGCCGCTGAAAACGGCTGATTTTTGTCGAAGGCATAAAGAAAGAGCGCCCAGCAAGCTTTTTACTTGCTGAGCGCTCTTGAAACTGTGTCGGAGATTGCCGTCCGTTCGGCTATTCTCTTTTCAGGCGGCATATCGCCGTCACCGTCCTTTCATGGCCGCATGGGTCTTATTTTTCTGTTCTGTTCAGTATGTACTTCTCGCCTTGTGTGGTCGTACCCTTGCCTGCGGTCAGCTCAAGCCCCGTATCGGTATACGACACCTCATATTCGCAGTCGGTCAGTGCCTCGGCATCAAAGTCGATAGAGAGCGTCCTGCCGGACAGCGTAAAACGGAATCTATACGGTGCGCCGGAGAGTCGCAGCTCTCCGCTGCCGTCCTCACGGAAGGTATAGACGCAGCTCTTGTCGGACATTGCAAAGCTGCCGTAGATGCTCTCGTCATGAGGGCTGCCCTCGGTGCGGCCGCAGCCTCGGCACAGCAGCACGATGCCCGCTATGAGCAGCACCGCCGCAAGGCCGCAGGCGGTAAGAAAGAGCGTCCTTCTCCGCTTTTGTCGTTTGATCGCCGCACGGCGCAGCTCACGCCTGCGGAGTATTTCCGCCTCGGTCATGGGTCTTTTCTGCGGCGGTATTCTGTTATCCTGCATTGCTTCACCTTACTTTACTTCGATATTCTGAATTCTGACCTCGTCCAGGAAGTCGAACAGCATCGGCAGACCGGTGCCGATGGGCGTTTCGTCCTCCCACAGGCACATCTCGCCGGTCAGCGTGACGCCGGGCTTGGTCAGCCGAAATAGGAAAAATCTGTCCGTAGCGGCGCGCTTCCGGTGGAGCAGGGACACCTCTCCGTCCCCGTCCGGCCGGGGATACACGGTCAAAGTGTGGCTGTCGCTTGCCGCCTTTCGGTCAAATTCTTCCACATCTGACTCGAAGTAATATCGTGAATGCCCGTCCTCACGGAAAATGAACAGCAGCTCCATGCCGTCGGTGGTGCGGCGGTCACAGCTGTAGGTATACCCTTCTTGTAGGGGCAGCAGGAAGCCGCTGATGGGAATTCTCTCTGAAACAGTCATGGCAACTTATCTCCTTTATCTTATCGTAGTGTCCTGTAGTCCTTCCGAAAATCGGCAACGCCATCGTGGTTGCCGCCTTTCGGAAAGGGACTTGCCAAGTCCGCTTTCAGGAAAATAGGCGGTGGCGGAATGATCCGTCACCGCCTATTGTGTTTAGGTTATTTCGATTTCGGAAGCGTCGGCTTATTCAGCCTCGGATTCCTTCCGCTTTTTGCTGTTCATGCCCAGCAGGGTCAGAACGCCGCCGCTGACGAACAGAGCAGCCAGCCAACCGATGAGGTTGCTGCTGTCACCGGTCTGAGGAGACTTGGTAGAGTCGTCCTTTCCGGGCTTGTTGGTGTTATTATCACCGCTGCCTGTATTGCCGGTGTTGCCGCCGTCGGGGAGCTTGTCGATGACCGTATTCTCGCTGCGCTTGGCGCCGCAAACGGTGCATTCCTCATGCTTGGTGCCGGTGGCCTCCTTGGTAGCGGCCTTGTCGATCACCCACTGGAAGCTGTGTGCTGCCGTGTCGGCCTTATCGCCGCACTCGCACTCGTGCCAGTGATTGATATCATCATACTTCCAATCCGTGCCGTAGCTGTGAGTATGAGTGCTGCCTGTTGCGGGGATCGGCGCGGTTTCAAGAACCTTCTTGCAGACGGTGCATTCCTTATGCTTAGCGCCGTCGGTAGTTTCGGTAGCTGCCGTGTCAACGATCCACTCGCTGGCGCTGTGAGCCGCAATATCGGCCTTGTCGCCGCACTCGCACTCATGCCAGTGATTGGTGCCGTCATATTTCCACTCTGTGCCGTAGCTGTGGGTATGGCTGGGAGGTGCATCCTTATAGGTGGCCTCAATCTTCACAGCATTACCGGGCATGGTGAAGGTGGTGGTTGCCTTGGTGGCGTCTGCCAGGGTGACATTGCCCTCCAGCACGACCCACTTGTCAAAGACCTTGCCGGTCTCCGGTGCGTCCGCCGTAACGGTCACAACGGTGTTCTGCTCGATCTTATCGGTGGTGGGGGTGCCTGCGGCAACAGAGGCCGTGCCCTTGATAACCGTGAGCGTATACGCCTCTACGGGATTTTCAGCGCACTCCGCCTCGATCGTTACATCGTTTGCGGGCATGATGAAGGTGGTGGTGGCGCTGGTCTCGTTAGCCAGTGTTACGCCGCCTGCCTTAACGACCCACTTGACGAAGTGCTTACCGCCAGGAGCCTGCGCCGTAACGGTGACCTCAACGCCCTCCATGGCGCGGGTGATAGGTGTGCCTGCGGCAACGGTTGCCGTGCCGCCGGTGACGGTAACGGCGTAATCCCGCAGGGCGGGGATCTCGGTGTTCTCGTTGCGCTTAGCATGGCAGCCAGTGCATTCCTCATGTTGCTTGCCGGGCTGACCCAGCGCCGCTTCCTGATCCACTACCCATACCCAGGTATGCTCGGCGGTTTCGGTGTAGGTGGAGCCGTCCGTCATCTTGCAGACGGTGCAGTGGCGGCTGTGTGTGCCGTTTCCGTTATCCGTCCAAGCCGTGAACTCGTGGGGCTTGATATTGTAGCCGTCGCCTGCCTTGCACTCCTGATAGTGATTGCCGGGATCCAGATACAGGTACGGCTGACCGGAGTAGTCATGCTGGTGGTCGACCGTAACGGTGCAGATAGCCTTCTTATCGCCGCAGGAGACTGTGATAATTGCCGTGCCCTGTGCCTTAGCGGTCACCTTGCCGGTGCTGTCAACTGTTGCCACGCCGGTATTGCTGCTCTCCCAGTTCAGGCTGCCCGCTGCGTTGACAGGCTCCTTCACGGCGGAGAGCTGATAGGTTGCGTTAAGCTCCAGATTTACCTTCGTCGGGGCAACGGTAATGCCGGTAAGCTCAATGACGGGAGCCTCGGTCACGGTGACATAAAAGATGGGAGTCTTAGAAAGCGTTTTGTATTCGGTGCTGCCATCCTTGACGGCAACCAGCTCCAGTCTGGTGCTTGCCGATGCGGCATGAGCCGCTTTCGGCTTGATCTTGTCGTTCTCCAGCGTAATGTTATCGTCGCTCGTCTTATACGAAGCACCGTAGGCTCCGACCTTGACAATGCGCCATTCCAGATGATAGCCGCTGTTCTCAGGCAGCAGCTTCGGAAGCTTGGTGGGAAGCTGCGCCTCGTCATTTACGCTCAGGGTAATATCCTCGTATGCGTAAACATTCTCAAGCCTCAAAGCATTGGCCACAGTGGAATCATCGTATACAACCACATTCCACCGGCCATAGTAGGGCTGCGTGGGTCCAGAGTAACTGGCGTCCAGCGTTGCGCTGCCCGTAGAAACGCCGGTGATCGTGATGGTATGGCGATTGGGGAACGGTGTGGCCGTCCCGGTGCTTGCGTTAATTGTTCCATTGGAGATAGCGATGTTGCTTGTTCCCAAGCTACTATCCTTAAAGGTGATCTCCTTCCAAGAATTGGCGTTGCTGGGATCCGCGCTGACCTTCAGCGTAACGCTCTTGCCCTTCTTAATATAGATCGTGTTGCCGCTGTCGTAGCCTTCCAGCAACACGCGATCCAAAGGAACATTGTCATACAGCTTGATGCTGTTTTTGCTCACAATAGAGCCTGCCGTATGGATGTTAGTCTCCTTGAAACGGGCGAAAACGTAATAGGTGGTATCGCTCGTCAAGCCGGTTACGGTTGCGGAACTGATCTGATTTGCGCTCCAATTCGGCTTATCAGTCGTGCTGTAAACATACTCGCAGTCGGAGTCAAAGTTCGTGATTTTGAAGCCGGTGTAATTGCCTGCGCCATTCTTCACGGCCTCCAGCTTAATAACCTCGGGATAATTGTTATTGGCAGCCTTGCTGACCTTCACCGCCGCGCCGACGATCTCGCCGAGATAGCCCTCCGCCGTGACCTTCACGCGGATGCGGACATTCTCGCCCATATCAGCCGTCACGGGAGTATACCGGCCACTGGTCGCGCCCTCAATATTCGTCCATGTGCTGCCGCCGTCCGTGCTGCGCTGCCACTGGTACGACTTGGTAGCTTCTGCGGGTGTCACGCTGGCAGAGATGGAGATGGGGCTGCCGAAGACAATGCCGCTGGTGTAGTACACCGTACCATCAAGGGTGGGATCGGGTTCAACCACCGGCGCTTCGTTCACCAGCAGCTTGACGATATGCTGGTTGCCGAAAATGCCGACGGAGCTGCCGTTCTTATCCAGATTCAGCTGCAAATCAAAGGGATAGAGCGACGGGGCTGCGCCTGCGAAAATGGTATGGCTATATTCGGTGGCGGTGGCGCTGATGGGAACGCTGGTGGTGGGGGTGTTAGAGCCGACGGTATAGCAATCGAAATTGGCTCGATAGGTATAGCCTGCGTCTTTCAGCTCCTGCGCCAGAGGATACCACTCGAACTTGAGGGTATGCGCCGTGCTGTTGTCCATCCGCTCAACGGTGCCATTCCAGTCCTTGGCGTAGTCGATGGGGTTGCCGTCCAGTGTGACAGACTTCATGCCCCATGCGTTGGGGATGATTCGGACGGGGTTGGTGTTGCTGCCTTTCAGCAACATTTTATATCTGACCCAATATTGTAAGCTTTGTGTTTCCCAATCGATAGCATTGTGGATATTGCCAGCAGTAAAGACACCGTCATGCTTGGCAATTGCGCTGTAGCCAAAGCACTCGTTCAATCCCAAAGCAATATTGAGGCTTTCTTTCGGCTTATCACTGGCGTACATATTAGAGTCTTGGCAAAGGTTTAACAAGCCATAAAAGGTTCCGCCATTCAAACGATACGGCATATAAAGGCTCTTTTTCCAAGGCCAGCCCTGCAAATAAACATTGCCCTCAAAGGTGCCGCCGTTTACTGCAACAGCAGGATCGGAATTATTCTCCTCTGCTGCGTACATCACTTGCACAATCTTCTTGAAGGTGCCTCCGTTGATTTGAACAGATCCGTTTTCGGCTTGACTTCCGGTCAGTTTTACACAGCCGTCAAACTCGCCGCCGTCGATGATGATCTTACTGGTGTTGCCTTTATTAAGTTCTGCACGCAGAGCGTAGCCACTACCAGTTTCAACAGAGTCGCCACCACCATCAAAATAATCCGGCTGGATGAGTTTTACCCCATCCTTAATCGTAAGATTGCTATCAATGCTCTGGATGGCATTGCAACTGGTTGCATAAGGATGGGAAGTAGCGCGGAATGTGCCGCCTTCCAGTGTCAAACTGGATTCAGACACGTGAATCATATAGGCGCTGTTATCTCCGGAAAAGTTAGCATCGAAGTCACATGTGATTTCACCGGTTTTGGTCGAGCTGCTGTCCTTGATTGTCAGGTTACTTCCACTGTATACGCGCATGAAAGTCCCCATATTTCTCATCTTGGTTATCAGAGTCAAGGTCTTTCCGTTCAGGTCAAGGGTACAGGTTTGACCTTCGAAAGTCAGCCACTCATCTATGGTAATACCACTGCCCGAGTAATGGAAATTGGTGGTGTCAATGTCTCGACCCAGCTTAATGTATTCCTTCTTGGCTTTGACTGCCGTTTGCAATTCCTCATAGGAATTAACAGTCGTCCATTCCGCCGCATTTGCCGTCACGGCGGTGATGGGCACCATTGTCAGCAGCATCATAAGCACCAGCAGGATGCTGACGATGCGACTTCGTGTGTTCGTTTTTGTCATATCATTTCCTCCCTCAAAATCATTTCGGACTGTAAAGTTAAATGAAAGTTGAGGACCCGTCAGCCCTTCTGGTACAATGGTTTTACCACAAACACAATGTACTCCCAGAAAGGAGACGAGTCCTCATGGCAAAATTGTATCAAATCTGCTGCCCGAAATGCAACAACAAAACGGGCTTTTACCGCTACGGAAAAGATGCTCATGGGCGACAGAAGTATCAGTGCAAAAAATGTCGGCATCAATGGGCTGAAAACCATCCCTACGAATCGCCCGGGCGTCCTCGAAAAAAAGAATATCCAAGCTGTCCAATTTGTGGGAAAGCGATGTATGTGCATCATGATCGTGAACACTACATCCACTATTCCTGCACGGACAGGAAATGCAGGCACTCCGTTTTTGTACCAAAACCTACAGCTATTTCAGCTCCGTCCATGTCCAAGCTCTTTGGAAAGACAGATTTTAAGCGGATGCGCTATCCAGTCCATGTGATCCTCATGGCCTTGACCATGTTCTACCTGGGCAAGAACTCGTTCCGCAATATCGCTCTGATTTTGCGTACCGTAATGAATATCCAGGTATCTCACACGACCATTAGCAACTGGTGTACCCGCTTTGCCCCAATGTTTCAAAATATGGCCATACAGCTTATTCCGGCGCTGAATTTCAACTCTGATGAGTGGCACGCCGATGAAACTGTTGTGAAGATACAGGGCGAGAAATACTACCTCTGGCTCATTCTGGACAGCGAAACACGCTTTGTCCTCGGTTTCCATCTGGATCGCCACAGGGACAGCCCACAGGCTTTTACCATACTGGAAGCCGTGAAGCCTATGGGGACTCCGCAGGCCATTGTGAGCGACCGCTATTTTGCCTACCAGATGCCTCTCAAAACGCTGCATGGAGTCCAGCATATCCGTGTGGAGAGTTTCCACGACGACATTACCAACAACCTCATTGAATGTTTTAACAAGCATTTCAAGGCATGGTACAAAACCAAGCAGGGATTTTCCTCTTTTGCTTCCGCCAACAACCTCATTTCCATGTTCATCTTTTTCTACAACTTCGTACGCCCTCACTCCGCCTTGAACGGCCTTACCCCGGCCCAGTGTGCCGGCCTTCATCTGTCCAAAAAGCGTAAGCGCCAGCTTCTGCTCGTTGCGTAGTGCTTTTCTGTGCTTTCGGGTTCTACTTTTTCATTTTTACTTTACAGTGCCAATCAATTTGAAGATTTTTATGCGTTTTGTGTTGCCTGATTTAAACACTGTCGATGACCGAAGCAAAATAGTTTTCGGATACCGAACCGAAGAGAAAAGCGTCTATCAGACCCTCGCGCTTTGCCTGCCGTACCTTTTCGGTCAACTCTCCGTCTGTATCGTCATCCACAAAGAGAATGACACGGCAGTTTTCCGTGTTCCGTTTTACCTTGTCGCGGATTGCCATTCGTTCTTTGAACATCCAGGGCGAATACGCCTTGACCTCCATTAACAGCACATCCGGTCGATGCGTTTTGCACCACTCGGCGGTTGCGTCCGGCGACTCGGAAATCACAACTTGGCAATCATCCAATTTTTGCATCAGCATTCGCTCCATAGTGTGCGCATGGATATCGCTCTGAATGTCCAGAACGATTTTTTTCATCATTCATCACCACCTTCTAAAAGCACAACCCTAATCTTACAGTATCTATTGTACGGATTTTTTGGCGCTTGTCACTGGCACTTGTGCCAGTAACAGAAGAAAAATTTCGATTTTTTCAAAAAATTTTTGCCTTTTGGGCGCGAAAAACCCCTTGACCATACAGCCAAGGGGTTCAGTTTCTCTTATTCGTCTTTTAAGGTGGTTACCATGAGCTTGTTTTCAATGGCGGTTGCGACCAACGCTTCTCTGCTTTCAAAGCCGCCCTTTTCCACCATATCGTCCAGGTTCCAGCGAACGCCGTTTTTGGAGATGCCCAGCTTATCGGCAATCTCCTGATAGGTAAAGCCCTTTATATAAAGCCGCAGGATATCTAACTGCCGGGGCGAGAAGGCATCGGACATCGTACCCTCCATTTCAATGGCCGGAGCGATATCGGGAAATACCTTTTCCCCTGCCAGGGTGCGCTTTACCACACTCATCAGTTCCTCTGTGCCGTGGTCCTTATACCACAGGCTGTCGGCGGCACCCATTTTGGCTCTTTGCAAAACTTCGGGATCGACAAGCGAGGTAGCCACAACGATTTTGATTTGCGGAAAAGCCTTTTTGATGCGCTCTGCGGCGGCAAGACCGGAGTGCTTATGCTGCGTCTGCACATCCATAAGGACGAGCTTTACGGTGGCGTCGCAGTGCTTTTCCGCTTCAAAGGCGTCACGGAAAACGCCGACAAGATGAAACTCGCCGTCTGCCGCAAGACGATCGACAAAGTGCTTTTGGATGTATAAATCATCCTCTACAAGTATGGTGTTTATCATAGGCTGATCTCCTTTGCGGGAATCGTAATCAGAAGAGCAAAGCGTGGATTGTGCGAAATATGCATTTCACCGCCGGAGTTCTCAATACTGCGGCGAAGCGTTGACAGGCCGCTGCCTTCCTTGATCGGCTCTGTGGGTATTTTGCCGTTGTTGGTTATGGTAACATCATAGCGTTCGCCGCGCTGGGCAATGCGGATATATACCTCATTCCCGTCTGCGTGCTTGATGCAGTTGGTCACGCACTCCTTGGCGGCAGCAACGGTCAGCTCCTCGGCTGCGGTATCACGGGGCAGGTAGCCGTCGATTTTTACAGCCACGCCAAGCTGCCGTGCGGTTCTTTTTACCTCGTCCATTGTGCTGACAGAGGTGACACGGTTGCTTGCCAGCATACCGATGGCATTTTGCAGCGCCTCAAGCTTTCGCTCGGTATCCTCTCCGCTGTCTATGATGTCACGGATGGTCAGGAGGCTTCGCCCGATGGTGTCGTGAATATAGACCTTCAGGTCAAGGCTTTCCTTCTCCTTGACATCGTCCTCCATGCGGGCGTACATCTTCCTGAGCTTTCGATTGACTTCTGCCAGTTCTTTATTTATTTTCTCTTGCTTTTGGTAGCCGTTATACAGCTCGGTTACATTGTGCGCCGTTATCTGCTGCCAGCGGTCATCGCCGTCCACGGTGATATTCTGTGTGCGAAACTGCCAGACGGTCTTGTCGGGCAGGATGTAGCAATCATCCTTGACGGTTACGGATCTGTCCGGCACGCTCAGGGCATTTTCCATATCGCTTTTGATTTGCAGCTCGTGGCCGCAAAGGGCAAAGGACAGCCTGCGCATACGGTTGTTGCACAGGATGATCCTGCCGTTCGGGTCGGCAAAGCAGATGCCCATAGGCAGCTTATCCGTTGCTTCCTTAATGGAGAACGGCGAGAGCTCGTTCTTTTTACGGCGGTATTCCCTCGGCAGAGCAATGGCAAAGTGAACTGCCGCAAGGAAAATGGCGGCGGCAAATATCAGCCACGGTGCATCCAGCAGAAATGCGTCCCCGATATTATCGGAATCTGCCTGGGAAACGGAGAACAGCAACGGGATCATCACCGCTATAACCGCCAGGCTCAGCAGGCTGCGTACCGGCTTATTGCTGCGGAGAAGCTGATATATAAACAGCCCGATTTCAAGGACAATTTCCACAAGCATGATAAACGGCAGCATAGTCTGCCAAAATTCAGAAAGGGAAGAAAATGCACTCATTTTCTGTCACCTTCTTTCGCTTCAAATACAAGGCGCTGGTATTCCTCGTCATCCTCTTTTTCACAGCGGATACCGTCTCCGCTTACCAAAGCGGAAAGGTCGGCTTTGCAGCACACATTCAGTGACAAGCGCAAGCCGTTTGCCTTTAAGAGGCTTACCTGTATGCCTGTTAAATTCAAAATATCGGCTTCAATAACCGATTCATAAAAATCAAATACAGCGGTCGCCGTTTTGCCGGAGAGCATGGAAAGAGACTCGTCCACATAGAGCGAGCTGCGGACGCCCAACAGCTTCAGCGTTTGGAGGGACTCATTGAAGGCCCGGTGGAGTTCCGTTGCCGCTATTTTAATATCTCGGTCGGTAAGGAGCGTCAGATGCTTGCGGCGCTTAATATAGCTGCACAGCACGGCAATCTCGGCAAGGAGCGTTTTGGCGCTGTCGGGATCGGTGCTTGAGATTCGGCGGTATTCCTTAGTGAGCTCCGCAATGCGGTCGATCTGCGTCTGCGTAGCGGAACGCAGGAGATCATACAGGCGGTTTTGCTCCTCCACCTTGCGGCGCTTGGCTTCACGCTTGTATTCATAACGGAGTATTTTGTTCCTGTCGGCAAGCTCGTCTGCAAGAAGCTCGGAGTCCTCCTTGATGTCACGCAAAGCCGACACATCCTCTGTCCATACGGCATAGCCGCCGTCAACGGGCATGGTGTGAACGGTCAGGCCACCCATCGTGACCGGGCTTTGCTGGGCTTTTTTCATCGTTGCCTTTGAGATAGGCGCAGTGTTTACAGCTGCATACCGAACGGTAAAGTCCTTGTCGGTGATCTCTGCCGATGTGCCGACAGAGGAGGCAAACAAGTCCACATAACGGCTGTTTGAATGGATATATCCGCAGGCGATGCAAAACTCAAAGGTCAGAATATACATCACACTTTGGAATGCGGCAATATCGCCGAACAAGTGGAGCAACCAATCCGCACCCGCATAGTAAAGTGCGCTGTAAACAATCGCCAGCAGCATAGGAACAATGGGCAGAAAGTGGAGCCTGCCTTTTTGCACACGGCATTTGAAAAACATAATTACGAGTGCGGCAAAGGCACACAGCACCTGCCAGCCCACACTAATGAAGTAGCCTATCGAGTAACCGTTGTTTTTGTCTGTCCACACGGCGGCGTCCTTCGGAAAGGTAAATACGAATTGGTGCAGGTCATTTGTGAGCACGAGCAGAAGCAATACGCCGGAGATGATCCACAGAACCGACATTCCCTTGGGGAATTTGTATTCGTCCGGCTTTCCCAATGACATGGCAATCAGCAGTGCCAGCATAGGCACAAACAGCATGGGCAGATAGAACAGATACCACAGGTAACGGACGGCATCCGGCTGCCAGAATATAAAATACTTCGCCGAACGGACGACCATCCATATGATAAGCAGTACTGCGGTGACCGTCATAAACCTGCATACCTGCTTTTGCACGATCCGCTGGCGGACGGAGAGCCCCCAGGCAGCGAATAGGCCGATATAGATAAAGCTGCGCAGATAGGAAAACAGCATCGGGTAGAAGCTGCCCCTGCCCACAATTCGGAAGCAATATGCCAGTATCACGGCAATCACAGCGATGCCGCTTGTTATGATAGTATTCTTTTTCTGCTTGGTCATAAACAGACCCCATTTCGCCTTCATTCGTTTTTGTTTACCCTTGGGTATACCTTTTCAAATTAGATTATAGCATAAATCTATCTGTTTCTCAACTGCTTCTTACGAGGCTTTGCATAAAAGCCACACTTTTTACCCCACAGCAGAGAAAAAGACGGGCGGTTTTTGAATTGATTAAGTCGAGCCGATCCCATCTTATACTCTGCCTTGATAGAGTTATTTGTCTTTCCTTTCTGCTGTAGTTATTCTTCAGTTGGGTAAGTTCACTTTCTCCTTCCATCATGACAGGTGGCACCTGTCAGCGTATAGGCGCAGTTGCCCCTTGGCGGAAAAACCTCTTGAAAAAATACCCTGCTGCCGATATAATAAACCTTGTGCGATTTCGGAGGGATGAAGATGGAAAACGAAAAATACTACATAGCCGTTAATGCAGGCGACAGATATCCGCTTTTGAAAACGCCGCAGGACTACACGGAATATTTTAACGAAGCACTCTCGTTCGGAGACTTATTCGATGTGCTTCGGTATATAGAAAAGCACGGCCTTGAACGAATCGTCACAGCCGTGATTAAACGCTGACCGCCGACAAGCGGTCTTTTTTATTCCTTTTTCAGCCGGAACAGCAAACTGCTCTTGCCGCCCTTCTTGCGATATCGCTGCTCGGTTTCGAGAAGCCCTGCTTTTTTAAGATCTCGGATTCCGCGGCGGACGGTGGATGCCGAGAGCTTGAGGTCTGTAGCTATAGTCGGTATGGCAGGCCAGCACTCGTTGTTCTCGTTCGTCCGGTCGGCAAGATAGATATACACCGCAACGGCTCTGTGCGGCAGCTCGGTGCGGTAAAGAAAATCAAGACGGCTCATTGCTTTGCACCTCCGTTCCGGTTAAGTCTTTTATGATCTCTGCTTCCGTTCTGTCGGGAGCCGTTTCTTTTTTCGGCGGTGAGGTACGGATGGGGTTGCCGCCTCTGTTCTTTTCTTTCGGCTGCGTTCTCTGCGGCTCGTTCTTTAGGCTGTCCTGCTGTGCCTGACCGCCGCCGTCAGCGTCGCTCGGTGCAGGCGTTTCCTCTTTCCACTCCGGCGGATATTTTTCGAGGATGCCGTCCTGAATTTCCTTCTTGTCAGCATACTTGACCTCACGGTTGCCTTGGTCGGGTACGGCGTAAGGGTGTTCATCGTCAAACTCAATGCCCCATTTGAAGAACAGCTTGAGGTGTACCCGCATCGGATGCACACCTGTTTTCATGACGATGAAATCGCCCTTGGGTAAGGACTTGAGTTCGTCCGGCGTGAGCAGCGGTCGCTCGATCATTTGGAGCGATTGTGACGGATCGTTTTTACTGCGGCTGACAGATCCGCTCATGACCGTGCGGCTGCCGAGTGCCTTGGACAGTGTTTCGGCCGAGCTGCTGTTTGGAGCAAAGCCGCCGAAGATGGTGTCCTGTGTATTGTCCACGATGATCTCCGCACCTTCCTTGCCGTAGTTCTTTTCGAGCTGTGCGAAGGATTGGATGATGGGAACGATCTGCAAGCGCCTTGAACGGGAGGCGGAAAACATCATTTCCGCACTTTCGATTTTGGGCAGTGTGCCGAACTCATCGCAGAAGAACACACATCGGTTCTTGAGCTTCCCGCCGTTTTCATCGGCAACGGCGAGTATCTCACGGTAGAGCTGTTGGATAATCAGTGAGATCATAAAGAAGGTGTTGGGATTTTCCTCCGGCATGATCACAAAGATAGCCGATTTCCGGTTGCAGAAGGTTTCGGCATCTATCTCGGTATCAAAGCACAGGAGCTGTTCCAACTCGGTATCGAGGAATGCATTGAGCCTTGACAGTGCCGTACTCATAACGCTTGCCATGCTCTGCTCGGCGGTGTTCAGTGCCGCACCCGCAAACCATTTCGCCTTATGCTCATTCGGGAGCAGTTCCATAAGCTGCTGAAACTGATTCTTACCTTTCTTTTTGGACGGGGCGAGTAGTTCCTGAATAACCTTGAACACCGAAACTATGTGCCGCTTTTCCGGCTCACAGAATTCCGCTACCAACAAAATGGTTGCGGTCAGCAAGCCCTCGGCGGCGTCATAGAAATATGCGTTCTGCCCGAAGGAGGCGGCATCCATGCCGGAGAGGATAATGGTCTTGGATATGATTTTGGCGTACTTTTCCGCTTTCGCCTTGTAGACGATTTGGTCGGGATGCTTTGCGTATAGGTCGGTGTACTTGTTGACAAGGTACAATATATTATTTCCGTTTGATCGGGTTGGATTTCGCAGGTCGATAACCGAAACCATATAGCCGTAGTCCTTGGCGATGTTTCCGTAGTTACGCATGACATCGCCCTTGGTGTCAGTGGAGAGGAAGGACATTCCCGAGGCGCAGGCATACTCAATGCACGGGTACAGCCAAAAGGCAGTCTTGCCGACACCAGCCGCACCGATCATCAGCACATGAACATCTCCCGTATCTATCATGGCGGTGGTGCTGTGCTTGCCGCCCTTGCACCCGACCACAATGCCCTGCGGCAGAGCTTCCTCGGTCGGCTCGGTCTTTTTCCCAAGCAGTTTTCTCGGTGCTGTCGCCGTCATGGTAGGTATTTGGTTTTGCTTTGCCTGCTTACGCCATTTCTTTGGCGTGAACGGAATGTGGCGGTAGGTCTTTCGTATCTCCGCTTTGTTTGCCCACCGAGCCGTGCCGTGTTGACCGTCGCCGACGGTTTTGCTCTTGATGTTGTTGAGGTTATAGATATGAGCAATCAGCGTTATCGCACCGAGGACGGCAAACATAACTGCGGCGACAGTGACTAAAGCTGCAATGTTTGGCATTCGGTTTCCTCCTGTTCGTCATACAATAAATCCTCGTTCCAATCTTTCAATGACGGAACGAGGATTTCGTGTTTGATGCCCTGTATAAAGAGCTTGTCGGATATTCTTTTGTTCGCCGCCTGACCTGCGGTGTCGTTGTCCATACAGAGACAGACGGTGTCGATATTGGGATTCGCTTTCAGCATTTGGAACAGCACCTGATCCCCGACACAGCAGGCGGCGGCATAGCTGTGGCTTCGCCAATTCTCCTTGTGCAGAGAAATAAAGGACAGCATATCTATGGGAGCCTCAAAGAGATAGAGCACGTTGTCCGTTCCGGTCCAGTGGAAGCTGTAACGGGGATCGCAGCTTTCCGCATTGCCTTTGTAGGTGCTCTCACTGCCTGTTCCTCTTTTGTGTGCGTGTCGGGCAATGCCGTGTTCATCGTAGCCGACGAAGACGGCGTTGTGGTAATCGGCGGATTCATAAATCATTCCCTTATGCACAAAGGCGGAAAGCACCTCACGGTCTATTCCTCGGCGGTTAAGCAGATAAGCATACACTCGCCGCATATTTTCATTTTGAGGCGGCAATTCAAACGGCTTCGGCGGCTCTCGCTTGACCGGCTCGGCTCTTTGAATTATGCCGCCGTTATTACCGAGCAGGAAATTGACGGCCTGCGGAAAGTCCATGTTGTAAAAGCGGCGGACAAAGTCTACGGCGTCGCCGCCGATGCGTTCATATTGATGAAACCACAGATTTCCTCTGACCGTTACTCTTTCCGAGCCGTCACGCCACACATATTCCTTGCCGGAGCGTTTGAGGCGTTCGCCCTGGCTTTGCAGGAGAGCGACCAAGTCCGTCTGCCGGGCAGCTTCCTTTTGTGCGGCTGTAAAGTGAATGTATTCGGTTGACATGAGTTTCTCCTTTCGAAAAGGAGGTTGCGCATAAAGTGTATGCGCAACCTCACCGTGCTATTGCTTGAGTCCGTGAGCCTGTTTTTTCTCCTCAATTTTTCGCCGCAGCTTGCGGTCGATGCTGTTTTCTCTGCCTCTGCGCTCATCCTCCAAGCGGTTTTGGATGATACGCGCCATGTGTCCGAGCAGGCGGAGCGAGGCAAGTGCTGCCGTCCAGTTTCCGTTGACACGAATGCTGTGGATGAGCTGTGCTGCGTATTGATTGCCATGCTCGGCGGCAAGATGAAGATAGTACATCGCCTTATCGGCATCTCTTGGTATGTCTTTACCGTAGAGATAGATTTTTCCGAGTTGGTATTCGGCATAATCATTTCCGTTCTCGGCGGCTATCTTAAAGCTGCGTATGGCTTTTTGAATGTCCTTGACCTCGTCCTCGGTCAGATATATTTTGCCTGCAAGGTACGCCGCATAGGGATTTTTCTGCGCGGCGGCACGGTCAAGCCATTCTACAGCTTTCTTTATATCTTTCGGTATGACTTCGCCCTTGTATAACAGCCTGCCGAGGATAAACTGTGCCGGAGCGAAGTTTCTTGATGCCGACAGATTCAGCAGGCGCACGGCTTCGGCAATGTTTTGAGTAAGGATATCTCCGTCAAGATATGCCTTGCCGAGGGTGTACGCCGCATATTTGTTGCCTTGCTCTGCGGAACGGCGCAGCAGGCTCTCGGCTCGTTCGGTATCTCTTTCTATATCCTCGCCCTTGAGAAAGGTCTTGCCGAGCAGATATTCGGCGTATGGGTTATCGTCTTTGACGGCGCTTTCCAACCAATGCAGAGCGTGGAGCATTTGTTTCGGCACATCCTCGCCACGCAAATACAATTTTCCGAGCATATATTTCGCTACGGTGTAGCCCTGCTTGGCGGATCTGGTGAGATACTCCACAGCCTTTTTCGGATCGTAGTGGTCGCCGTCACGGTCGAGCATGAATTTTGCCGCACGGTACTGCGACCATTTATTGCCCTTATTAGCGTCTGCGACCGTTCTTTCATATTCGTCCATAGGCGGAGGCGGCGGATCGGGGCTTTCGGCTTCCTCGGCGGTCGGCTCACGGTCCGGCTCTGTCGGCTCGTCCGTTTCCTCAACCTCATCTGTCGGCAGATTGAGTTTCATCGCCTCGGTTATCACCATGTTTTTTACGGATTTGAATTCCTTGTTTTGCGACAGCGGCAGCCGTTCCGGTCGGCTCTCGGTGTAGACCTTCAGCGCCGTTTCCTTTGACTCGTACCATAAGTTATAGAGAGCTGCGATGCGTTCATCCTTGCCGAGTTCGTCAACGATGCTGTTGATGATTTCCTTGATGTCCTTGCGCAGATAGCCGTATTGTTTTTTGCCGTTGGTCACAGCCAACCTCTTGGCGAGGGCCTGCAGCAGATCCTCCACCTGTGGATTGTCATAGGTGCCGCCGTTTATCTTGGCGATGAGCTCGGCGAGTACCTCACGGCTCTGCACCTTGAGTGCGTCACGGTGTTCTGTCTGCTTTTTATATTCGCAGAGCAAGTCCTGTGCGAATATGTCCTTGGCGAAGGACGAACGCAAAGCCATCAGACCTTTTTCCGAGAGATAGCCCTCGGTCGGGTCTGTCGAGTAGACGATCATGTGGACATGGGGATGGTAGCTTTCATTATGAAAAGCGGCAAACCAACGGAGGTCGCTCATCGGTATCCGCAGGTTCTTAGAGAGCGTTTGCGTTTGCGACCGGAGCATATCTCTCCATCGGCTGCCGTTATCATAGCCGAGGCGTTCGGCGTCCTCTCGGCGAAGAGATACGATTGCCGTCCATACATTTCCCGTATGCGCATTGAGTTCGTCCGACACCTTTTGCAGATCCACCGCCACGCCGTTGTCGGTAAAAAGTCCGTGGGAGCCGATGCGTTCCGCACGGGGACGGGTGGCAATGTAGTCGGCATAGGTTGTGGTGTGCATCATTTCATCGGCGTTTTCTTCAAGCATTCGTGTTATAAATTCCGAAGCTGCACCGACCGTTTTCTCCTTGAGGTAGTCCTCATACTCCAACGAGGATTTGCTGTCGGGAAAGTCCGAGAGGCTTTTCTTTATCAGTTGCTTTTGCTTGTTCGTTGCCGGAGCAAACTTTCTTGACTCGTCTATCTTTTCAACGCCCTCACGGGTAGCGATGTACTCCGCATAGCCGCCGATATTTTTTCTGTCCTCCGGCTTCAGATATTTGAATTTGGTTATAAGCCGTGCCATGCGTTATCCCTTCTGCCAATCGTTTGCGTCCTTGAAAGTGAAATTGCCGTTGAGTCTTTTTACTTCTTTTACGCATTCGCCCTTGAGCCGTTCGAGAGTAATATCGTCGATGTCGCTGTTTGACGCCACCACATTCATGGTGACGGCGAGCTCCACAGCCATCTTGAAAAGCAATCGGCAGATGCGGTTGTCGCTCTCAGCAACAATACTTTTCATAGAGGACAGCATTGCGTTCGGCAGCATGGAGCGCTGATCCTCGGCAGTGAGGTGGTCGATATAGAACTGCACCGCCTTTTCTATGAATTCGGATTTACTGCGGCAGTCATCCTCGGTGTAGAGATGCTTTACTTTTTCGAGCGTTTCGGGATAGAGCCATAATGCGAATTTGCGTTTATTTTTCGGTGTCGGCATTTGAATCATCTCCTTTTCCTGCCGTATTTTGGGGCGTAAAACCGCAACCCCTAAACTTGCGAGGTTTTTATCCGTGCAACCCCTAAATCGCAGTTTTTGTTGCTGTCCTCAAAAGCCCCGCAAAGCCTTGTGCGGTCGGCGTTGCCGTCCGCCGTGAACCGCCGAGGGGAAGCAGCGCAACCCCTCGGCTTTCACCTGCTTATTTTCGTACCGCCTGCCGATTTCCGCAAAAGGGTGCGAAAACCGTCCCAAACGGCGCTTTGCCTTTGCAGGGCTTGTGTTTACCCGATTCGGAGCTGTATCTCGCCACACGGGGCGGCACAGGGGCTGACATGGCGGTGTTTTACATTTCCGGCACGAGTGGGGCTTGCTCGATTTCTTTGCCGTCCAGATAATCGGCGAAGACCTCCGCTTTTTTCTCTGCTGCGAGCTGCCGTGAACGGTGTACCTGATACGCCGCCGCAGAAACACTTTGAAGTGAATACACTCGGCTGCCGTCAGCGTCGGTAACGGATACCGTTCCGTCATCCAAATCAAAATCCATAACGGAAAGAATTTTCGGCTCGTCCTCGAATCGCTCGGCAAGGTTCTCGTAGTCTATGACCGTGATAGGTACGGAGCCGAGGAGAGCGTCTGCAAATCTTTTCGGTTCGGAGGACAACTTGTTTTGAGAATAGAGTCGGTATCTGTATGCACCGGCGAGGAGCTGCTGAATAAACTCATTCAAGTAATACCTATCCTCATTGTTCTCTCGGATATGAAACAGCCCGAAGCGTTTGTCAGCCTCGATCTGCTCTTGCCGTGCAATGTTTTCTTTGAGGATTTCAATTTCAATAGCGTTCTGCATTTCGGGCGGAACGAATTCCGTATAAAGAGAGTCGAAGGCTTCACGCAGCTTTTGTTCCACAGTACAGCTTTCATCCGAAAAGCAGTCGAGTGCATTTTGCAGAGCTTCGATTTCTCGCTCGTCAAAGTGCAGTACAATTTCAGTGGCTCTCATTGGCGCTCACCTCGCTGACTTCCGTATGCTCGGTTTTAGGGAGCTTTGGCTTTCTCGGCTTCGGCACGGCAGAGGAAGAAACGGTGCCGGATTTCATGTCGATAAAATCACGCACACCCGCAGGCACGGTTTTGGTGTAGAGAGCGTCCAGTGCTTTTTCGAGTTCCGCTTCGGCGGTCGTGCCTTTCTGCGAAAGATAAAGGACAAGGGCGGATGCCTTGTCCTCGTCGAATGAGATATTGAAGGTTGTCTTTTTCATGTTGTGTTCTCCTTTACATGGACAGAACCTGCGTTTCGTCCTCATCGGAGGATTCGTTCGCAGGCTCATGGTGGTGTTCGGTTTCGTGTTCGTCATAAATGTTACAGCCGAGGACAGAGAACAGACTCACCGGATCGGTCTGGCAGTTATGACAGTATTGCAGGTGGCAGGTCATCTCGATACAGTCCTCGGTCATGATCAGTTCGTTGACTTCTTCTCTCTGCCGTAATTCTTCTTCGAGAAGTCTGCCGTTTTCGTTGGTGTCGGTGACCTCCGCGCCGAAGTGGTAATACAGCTCGTCATAGGAGATCGTCCAATAGCAGTCCTCCGAATGGTCACAGCATTCGTTGATAGCGTAGTCGGCAAGCTGCCGGATTTTGTTTTTGTCCATATTGACCTTTCCTTTCATTGTGATTCGGTATTCTCTGTATAGGTGATATACGGTATCTTGAGCCAGTGCGTAAAGCCGCTGCCTGAAACATCGGAGATAATAACGCCTGCATGGGTGTTGGCGGCGTGTATCACTTTGCCGTCTCCGATATAGATTCCGATGTGACCGCTGTGCCAAAGAGCAAGCCCCGGAATTTCGGGGAGCGTGTCAATCGTACCTTTTTCGGTGGCGTTATTGAACATCGTGTCCGCACCGATGTCGGGCATACCGTTTGTGCCGTATTCGATAGCACCCGTTTGGGTGTTCAGCCAGCCGTAGCCCTTAATCAGCCCGATGCAGTCCGCAGTCCGTCTGCCGAGCCAGTGTGCTTTTATGAAGTCTGCCTTACCGCCGACCTCGTCGGGATATTGCTTGGCTTTTGAGTTCAGCGTTTTCTGCGTAAGCACTTCGCCGTAGCTGCCCCATACATAGCCCCAGCCGTGAGACTGCGCCTGCTTTGCCCATTCCACAAGGTCGAGGTTATTCTTGCTGTGCGGATCGGTGAAGCCGGAGGTATTTATGCTGTTGGCACGGATGGAATTCATTACCTTGCTGTAATCCTCGGATTTCAGTTCCGTGCCGAAGGCGGAGTTGACGGCAGCGATGAGCTGCTCGTCCGTCTGATCCTCTGCAAAGCACCCAACGAGCTTGTCCACAAAGCCGTCCGCTTTGGAATGGTCATATAAAGCGAGGGTGTACAGCACCTGCGCCTCTTTTGTTCTCTCTGCCGTAAATCCCTTTTCGTTCATAGACGATTCAATGGCTTTCATCGTATCCTCAACCGCTTGCAGCTTTGCTTTTTCCTCATCGGACATTTCCTCAACCACGATTTGCTGAAGCCTGGCGGTGTCGATATTGATATCGCCGTTAAAAAGAGCGATAACGGCAACCACAGGCATTATGACAATGATAATAATTCCGAGGACAATGCCAAGCACCGCCTTGCGTAATTTCTTGTCGGTGAGTATGGCAACGGCTATCTTTTTAAGAGCCGCCGCTACCGTTGCGCTCATCGCCCGCCTGCCTTTCCGAAAATAGCAGCCTTGTAATCGGGTGCAATAACCTGCAGGAGATACCTTTCGTTGCCGCAGCGATAGAGGCAGGTACCCCTTTCGGGATACTTGATGAGTTCAAATTCCGAAGGTTCGACCTGCAGGGCGTCCATATACTCCTTCGGATTGATTTGTCCGGCATTGAACAGGAACTGGTGTGTGGGAATGGAGAACAGCGGCTTTGTAAACTCACGGATGGACGGAATCAAAAAGTCCTCGATATTCTGACTTGCCAGAATGACCGAGGAGTCCTTTTTGCGCACACGCTTCATGCAGTTACGCAGATATTCGATTGTAGTCATATTCGAGAGGAAGAGGTACAGCTCATCCACCGATGCCGCCGTGCTGCCTTTGCCGAGCAGTTCGTTGCTCATATAGGACAGGATATTGAACAGCATACAGTCCTTGAGGCGGCGGTTGGTATCCATAAGCCCCTTCACGCCGAACACGAGGAAGTTGGAGTCGGTGATGTTGGTGTGACCGTTGAAGTATTTGCTTTCCGAGCCTACGCACATGGAATGGATGCCGAGGCAGACCTCTTGGAGCGTTTCCTCTGTGTAGAGGTATTTTCTCTGCTTGTCATAAGCCATAAACTCTTCCTCGCAGAGCTCGTAAAAGTCCTGCATGACCGGAAAGTCCGAGGGCTTCTTTACGCTATAATCTGTGGTGTCGGTAATTCCGAATCGCGCGTACAGTTTGGAGAGCAGGATTTCAATAGTGTCGATCTGCGTATCGGTGAAATCCTTGTAGCTGCGGAAAAAGTCTTTCAAAAAGGCAATGTGCTGACTGAGCCTTGT
>OGRD01000422.1_pt1 | contig 23021 bp, 19 predicted proteins | sample 1553441 | NCBI WGS metagenome assembly OGRD01 (sample SAMEA2580106, study PRJEB22360) | human gut metagenome | biome: human gut; feature: human-associated habitat; material: faeces | place: Denmark | collected 2008/2010
TCCAGGCATTGCCCCCCTCCCCCCCCTGTGCCAGCCCTATCCGCAAATGCGCATTGTGGAAGGCTGGCGGCTGGTGCCGCATGTGCCCGCCTTCTTCCTGGATGGGCTGCACCCCAACGATCTGGGCATGACCTGGATGGCCAACGGCGTGCTGCAGGCCCTGGCCGATATGATGCGTTAAAGCAGCATAAAGCAAGCACCTGTGCGCGGCGCAGTCCCCTGCCCGCCGCACAGGTTTTTGTTATGCCGGCGCTTCCGCCCGGCGCGAAAAATATTGACAAATCCCGCCGGAAACCGTATGATGAGAATGCCGCGGTTTGCGGCTTTTGCACATTGGAAAATCAAAGGAGTTTTCTTTTTTATGGATTGGATCGAAGTTACCATTTCCACTAACACCGAGGGCGCGGATATTGTTTCGGAGGCGCTGATGCGCCAGGGCGCGGTAGGCACGCAGATTATTGACCGCAGCGATGTGCCCGATCCCGATAAGCCCAACGGCTATTGGGAGTTGATCGACCGCAAAATGCTGGATGAAATGCCCGAGGATGTGCAGGTAAAGGCCTGGTTTTCCACCGTGGAGGAGCTGCGCGGGCTGAAAAACTGCCTGGACGCGCTGCCTGAGCTGACGGGCATGGATCTGGGCACGCTCAAAATCTCCCAGGCGGGCGTGCACGAGCAGGATTGGGCGGAGTGCTGGAAGCAGTATTACAAGCCCTTCCGCGCCGGCGAGCACCTGGTGATCAAGCCCAGCTGGGAAGCCTGGGATGAGCAGCCCGGCGATCTGGTGATCGAGCTGGATCCCGGCATGGCCTTTGGCACGGGCACGCACGAGACCACCGCCATGTGCGTGGCCATGATTGAAAAGCACTATCATGGCGGCGAGGTGCTGGACGTGGACGGCGACTGCGGCGGCTACAATCTGCAATGGGCATGGTCCAGCGGTCATCTGGCCGGGCAGCTTCGATAAAAACAGCAGGATATTGCGTATTTTACGCAATATCCTGCTGTTTTACGGCATTTCTCTGGCTTCCTTCTTGGTCTCCATGGGATATACCGCCAGCTGATCGCCGCCGGCCGCCATAGCCAGCAGCACCTCCTCCGGGCCGTGATATCCCTTCTCCCGCAGCTTCCGCTCCAGCCACACGCCGTCCCTTCCCGCTTTCCGCAGATTCTCCGGCAGCACCTCGCCGTCCATAATGACCGGCGTCATGAGCACGCTCTGCTTTGGCGAGAGCGAGAGATCGGTCGGCTGCGCGGCGCGGTAGGCCTCCCTGGGCAGAAAGCTCAGGTTGCCGTTGTGCTCAAAGACGACCGTCTCGAGCTGGGAGAGGTCAAACCAGCCGCCCGCGCGGCAGAGCGTAAGGAACTCACTCAGGTCGAGCTTCGCGCGCTTGAGGTGCTCGCGGTAGAGCGTTCCTCCGTCGTAGAGGATGAGCGGCTTGCCCGTAAAGGCCCGCCGCGCGGCGAGAGACTTGTTCGTCCACAGCGCGACGCCCCAGGCCAGAAGCCCGTAGACCACCATGCCGGTGAGCGGGCGCAGCGGCGACTCCGGCTCGGTCGCCATCTCGGCGGCAATGGAGCCGACCGAGATGCCGGAGATGTAGTCGAACATTGTCATCTGCGAGATCTGCTTGTTGCCTACCAGCTTTGTGAGCAAAAACAGAACCAGATACGAAACGACCGCTGTGACGGCGAGACTCAGAAAATCAAGCCCGTCCATCGGCTGAACATTATCCATAAAAATCCTCCCGCGGCATTTTTTGCAGTTTGCCGCGGGAGGTGTCGTTTTATTCACTTCGTGTGGACGTTGATGAATTCCGCGCGCAGCTTGGAGTAGAGGATGGTCTGGCTGGAGTACAGTCCCCGGTATCCGGAGCAGACATAGCTCACCGCACACACGACCGCGTAGCACAGCAGTCCGTCCGCGCCGAACAGCTCAACGCTGATGAGCAGCGAGGTGAGGGGACAGTTCGTCATGCCGCAGAAAAGGCCCGTGATGCCGAGCGCCGCGGCAAAGCCCGCGGGCAGGCCGAGCAGCGCTCCCGCCGCGCAGCCGAAGGTCGAGCCGACAAAGAGCGTGGGCACGATCTCGCCGCCCTTGAAGCCGCAGCCGATGGTCAGCGCCGTGAAGAGGATCTTCAGGAACCACGCCCAGGGCGCGGCTTCCCCTTGCTCCACCGCCCGGGCGATCACGTCCATGCCCGCGCCGTTGTAGTCCCGGCCCAGCAGCAGCGTCAGGCCGATGATGGCAAAGCCGCCTGCCGCCGCACGGAGATAGGAATTCTTCAAAAAGCGCACCGCCATGTGCTCCACCCAGTGCATGCCCCGCACGAACAGGATGGACACCAGTGCGCAGCCGATGGCCAGCAGCACCACCAGAAACACCGTCCACACGTCCAGCGCGGGCAGCGTCACGGCGAAGCGGGTGGGCGACACGCCGAAAAGGGACGCGATGAGATACGCCACCGACGCGGCCATCAGACAGGGGATCAGTCCCGCGTAGTAGAGGACGCCCACGCTAATGACCTCCAGTGCGAACACGGTGGCCGTCAGCGGTGTGCCGAACAGGGCGGCGAACACGGCGCTCATGCCGCACAACGTGGCCAGCGGCAGGTCTTTTTCGCCCAGATGCACGCCCCCGGCGGCAGCCGCCGATCTGCAAGGCCGCGCCCTCACGGCCCGCCGAGCCGCCCAGCAGATGGGTGATGCAGGTGGAGATGAATATGAGGGGTACTAATAAAATAGGTACGTCCTTGCCGAAGTGGACGGATTCGATGATGTTGTTGGTGCCCCGGCCCTCCATGTGGGCCAGACGGTACAGCCCCACGATCACCACACCGCCCACCGGCAGCAGCCAGATGATCCACGGCTGGGCAAGGCGCAGCTCCGTGGCCTGCTCTACGCCGATGTGGAAAGCCGCGCCGACCACGCCGGGATCGCGGTGCGCAAGAGGCGTCATCGCATTGAAGAGATGTGTTGCGTGGCTTACGCCGTCGGCGACCGCCGAAACCGCCTCTTCGTATCCGGCTGCGGGATGTCCCATGGAAATGAGAATATCGGAATTGCGTGCGACTTCCTTTATCGCCTCATGTCCCTCATCCATTTCCGGAGCGAGAGTCACATGACGGATTATGTCCGCATTGTCGAGAAGGAATTTCGCATTCGGCTTTTGGATGCACTCTTCCTTCTGTGCGCCCTTCTTCGACGGATTGATAAACGGACCCTCGGCATGTACGCCGAGAATTTCCGCACCGCCCCATGTCTCGGATTCCTTCTTCAGGCTGCGCACCGCGTTGAGAGCGGCGACAATCTCCTCCTCGGATACCGTCATTGTCGTGGGAAGAAATGACGTAACTCCGTTTTCGGCAATGCCGTATGCCATCTTACGGATTCCCTCGGGATTTCCGTCGGACGTGTCTTCGTTGAGATATCCGTGAATATGGATATCCACAAATCCGGGACAAACGTAATTTCCCTGTGCGTCTATGACCTCCGCCCCCTCCGGGATATCTCCGGCGTTGATATATCCGGAAATCTGCCCGTCGTAAGCGAGCACCTTGCCGTCGATTATCCTGTCGGGCATCACGATACGGCCGTTCTTTATGTATTTCATTGCATATTCCCCCTTTTAAAGCATGCAATTTTTTACGTTTTTTCACGGATTTTTCCGAAAATGCCTTCCGAAACCGCCGGAAAGTCCGTTCATCATTCAATTATAGCAAACAAATCAAAAAAATACAAGATTTGCCTAATCCTAATTTAATCAGCAAATACTCTCAATGTTATGCAGTTGTGAATGTACGAAACGCGAAAGCGCAACGACCTTCAAACCATTACCGGTGTCAATGACGCTGAGGTCCCACCTGTTCTCATACCGAACACAGAAGTTAAGCTCAGTTGTGCAGAAAGTACTTGGCTGGACACGGCCTGGGAGGATATGTAGATGCCGGTTTCCAAAAGAAAAGACATACACAAAAGTGTGTGTCTTTTCTTTTATATATCGCAACCTTATATCTTGATGTGCACAAGTGTCCGGCCAATAAAGATTACAAAAGACTGCAATAATGAAAGCACAACGGATAATTGGGATTGTATCGTATAGCGGTTGTGCGTCCAAGTTTATGCATTAATAAGTCGATTAAATGTAGTCTTTTGTAAAGAGGAGCAATCGACGGTAGGCGCAGACATAAAAACATCTCGGGTATATGTATCACAAGTATTGTGATTTTTGTGAAATGCAATATACATATGGATAGAAAACACGGTATTTTTATGGCAAGCAAAAGTGGCGAATTGTGACGAGGACACGGTTCGGGAGGATATGTAGATGTCGGTTTCCAAAAGAAAACACACTCGAATGAGTGTGTTTTCTTTTACTGTATAGGTTTATTTTATTCTGTATGCACGAAATAATAGCAATTGAAAATGATAAAGTAAAAAAGTTTGTCAATAGCAGCATTGGCTTTTATAATTAGTGTGTTAATGATTATGTGTTTTGTTTTAATGCCGTTTTGATGGCCATTGATGTGTTTTACAACTTGATTTAATCAATTTGTTGATGTATCATATAAGAAATAATATTTGTTGGAGCTATTAATGAACGATTATAATAATGCGGGAGTTATTTACATATTAACCAATAAAGCTTTTTCAAATCTTGTGAAAATCGGTTATGCTGACGACTTGAATAGACGTGTTAACCAGTTGAATAGTAGTGACGCTCTTCCATATCCGTTTGAAGTTTATGCATATTATGGAGTCCCGTGCAGATTGACTGATTTGAAACTTCATAATTTAATTGATAAATTAAATCCATCACTCAGAACTAGATCGGAAGTTAACGGACGCACCAGAGTTCGTGAGTTCTTTGAACTTTCGCCTGAGGATGCATATTCCATTTTGGAAGCGATTGCAGAGATAACCGACACAAAGGAACATTTGTTTTTGATCGAACACAATGCTTCCATGTCAGAGCACAGGGTTAAAGTGCAGAAGAATATTAAAAATCAATATGATGAACCTATAAAAGCAAATAGAACAATCAAGCGTAACGCTGCATGCAATGTAGCATGTGACGATATAAGCGATAAAGTATTTGATATAGTCAGCACTTTTCTTTCTGCCAAAATGCGCGTATCAAACGGTAACTTTGTTGTTTTGGCAAATTCTCAATTACAATTTCCCAATGGGCCGAGTCTTCAAGGTGCGATAGTTAAATTAAGAGAAACTTTGCAGAGAGAAAACAAAATCATTATAGAGGGTAACATAGGTACGCTTTTATGTGACGTTTCTTTCTCTTCGCCTAGTGCTGCTGCAAAATTTGTTTTCGGAACGAGTCGCGATGGCTGGGTTTATTGGAAAGACGTAAACGGAAATTTGATTGACGCGTATCGAAATAGAATTTAATTGTATATAAATTGGCAGTTCGCAAATATGGCGAACTGTTTTTAATATAGCGTATGCTGTGGAATTTGTGCAAAACGGGGAGAAAATTCCACGCAAAAGAGGAATTTTGTAGCTTTTCAATTTTTAGTTTTGCGTGGATTATTTTGAAGGTGAAAATATTGACTGTAAAAGTGTTTGGTCGATATAATTTGATTGAAAAATAAATCAAATACGAGGCATGTATGGAACTTTTCACATTTCTTGTTATTGTATTTATATTTATTTGCTTTATAAGAGGTAAATAAACAAAATTATTGATAATATAGGAGAAGAAAGTTATGACAAAATCATTCAACGGAAACTACATCACGGAATATCGTGAGAAAAACAATTTGACGCAAGCAAAATTTGCTGCAAAATTCAACGCATATCTCAAAGAGCACGGCATGGAAGGCGATTACAGCAATAAGAGTGTGAGCATGTGGGAAAACGGAAACAGAGAACCGCAAAATCTCGATATTACAAAACTGCTTGCCGAGTTTATTGGCGTCAGCGTCGATACGATTTGTAATGGCGTACATATCGAGACAACAAAACAGGTTAGAGAATATCCGGATGTTAACGATATTGTGTCTTCGTGGGAAATCGATGAGTTTGTTTTCGGAGATATCGAAAGAAAAGATAGAGAAACGATCGTATCTTCTTTTTGGCAGTTTGTGCCTATTTATTTCAATTTTAAAGATGATGATACCCCTGGCTATTTTGAATTATGGGCACATTCATCGGAAGATATAACGAGAGCATTGGAAGACGCATGCGAGATTGATGAGCTTTATTTCAATCAATATTTGTGTGACTTCGTGCTAAATTCCGCATCAGACATAGAAAACGGATATGTATTGTCCGAGTATTTGTTTGATAGATTCAACATAGATCACTTGGTTGATATGTATGGCAGTTTCCTCGCATGTGATTTGTTAGCATATGTGAAAGAACACGAGCTGGACGAAATAGATTTTCATAGCGAATGTGTCGAAAAAATTTATACAAGTGAAGGCTTGCTGCTAAAAATAGAAACAACTGCAAAAATCTCACAAGAGATATTTGACATGATGTATCGAGAATACTGTGAGCAAAACGGACTTGAAAACGCAAGTGCGCTTGCTAGTAAGAACAAAAAGCCGTTAAACTATTATATAAAATAAAACACCTCCACAATTTTGTGCTTTTTTGTCCGGGATACGCAAGGATTATTTTGATCCTTGCGTATCCTTTTTGTAAGGCATTTGCCTTGCGCTTTTCGCTTATAAAAAGATAAGCAAATGTATATCGAATTTTGTTTTGCGTGGTATAATCATTGTTGATAATCGAAAAGAAAGCGGAAAACGATTGGAAAAAATTGTGAGAAACGGTTTGAATATGGAAATCAGAAAAGCAAGGAAAGATGACTTAAACGGAATTGAAAAATTGCTTGTGCAAGTGAACAATTTGCACGTTGAGTTGCGCCCGGATATTTTTGTGGCAAATGCCGTCAAGTACGACGAAGAAAAATTCGATGCGCTTATTTCAAGTGACAAAACGCCGGTATTTGTGGCTGTTGACGACGAGGGGAAAGTTATCGGTCACTTATTTTGCAGTATTCGCGACTACAAGCAAGTTGCGGTGTACAAGGATTTCAAAACGTTGTTTATCGACGATTTATGTGTTGACGAAACTACGCGCGGACAAGGCGTAGGCAAGGCTTTGTATGAATTTGCCATCGGTTACGCTCGCGAAAAGGGGTGCTATGACGTTACGCTCAACGTGTGGGAAGGCAATAAATCCGCGCGTGCGTTCTACGAAAAAATGGGAATGTTCCCGAAAGAAACTCAAATGGAATATATTCTTTGAAAAAACAAACGGAATACAAATTCTGTAATGTCAAAAAAACAGGCGCGTTAAAAACGCCTATTTTTATTGTTTCGATTGCTTTTGCAAATACGTTGTCTTATAATCCATATGCGCCGCTATGAAACGGCAAATCGGATAAATTTTTATGTCGAACAAAAGAACAAAAATCGAGAACGAAGCGGAATTCTTCGGGACGGAAAGTGTCTGGAAAATTTTGCTGAAAATATCCCCGCCGGTCATGTTGTCGCAACTGGTGTTGTCGTTGTACAACATCGTTGACAGCCTTTTTGTCGGACAATATTCGGGACACGGTTTGACTGCTCTTTCCGTCATATATCCTCTTCAACTCATCATAACGGCACTTGCGGTAGGTACGGGCGTTGGCGTCAACACGTACATGGCAAGGCTTTACGCACGCGGTGAAATCCAAAAAGCGAAAGCAACGGCAGGCACGGGCATGGTGCTTGCGGTGTTGATGTGGGCGGTGTTTGCCGGCATAAGCGCACTTATAATGAAACCCTACATCAGAGCAATGGCAAATGCTCCCGAGGCAATCGAATATGCCTATCAATACGGCATGGTGGTGTGTATCGGCTCTCTCGCCACGTTTTTGGAGGGTGTTTGGTCGAAAGCGCATCAATCGCACGGAAATATGGTTGTGCCTATGATTGCACAACTTGCCGGTGCCGGCACAAATATATTGCTTGATTGGATATTTATCTTCGGCATGGGCGCATTAAAGCCTATGGGCGTTCTCGGCGCAGCAATCGCAACGGTTACCGGACAGTTTGTGTCCGCAATTATCGTCGGCGCAAAAGGTATTCAGAAGCCCGCAAAACCAAAACAAGCTTCGGAGCTTACAAAAAATATATATTCGCTCGCACTGCCGTCGATCGTGATGCAAATGATGTACGTGATATATATACTCGTGCTCAATGCCGTGCTCACAAAATTCAGCGACGCGGCGGTTACGGTGCTGGGGCTTTACTACAAACTTCAAACCTTCTTCTTCATCCCGATGTTCGGTTTGCAAACATGTATCGTTCCCGTGATAAGCTACAACTTTGCGCGGCACAATTTCATGCGTGCGAAAAAGGTTATGAACGACGCTATGCTCATCACGGCGGTCGGCATGATTTTGGGCATAATATGTTTCGAGGCGTTCCCCAAGACGTTTATCGGTTTGTTCTCAAAGGACGAGCAAGTGCTTGCGATAGGACAGACGGCGTTCAGAATTATCGGCACGAGCTTTATTCCCGTTGTGTTCTCGCTGATGATACCCATGTTTTTCCAAGCGATAGGTAGGTCCGTGCCCAGCATCGCACTGTCGTTGATAAGACAGGTGCTGGGGCTAATGCCGCTGTTTTACGCTTTCTCTTTTATAGGTCTGGACTATACGTGGATTGCATTCCCGGTGTCCGAAACGATGACGACGATAGTCGGCCTAATTTTGTACGTAGACCAACTCAAAAAGTGGAAGTGCCAAGAGCGGCTCGAAAAAGGAACGAGCGAGTACGTCAACGAAAGATTGCAAGCGTCCGCGCAAAATCGAAGCGAAGAGCGACAAATCGTCACAGTGCCCGAAAACGAATAAAATGTACAATAATTCATACAAATGTATCGTTATATAATTATTGTTTGACATTTTAATCCTTTTTTAATATAATGTAAGCACAATTCAATCCTATGGAGGACAATAACTATGAGCAAAAAAGTTATGGCTGTCGTAGCAGTCGTCGCACTTGTTGCAATCCTCGGCATCTGCCTCGTTGCATGCAACGCAGAAAGCATCCAAAAGAAACTTGAAAAAGCAGATTACACCTGCACTTCTTATGAAGCAGGCAAAGACGATGACGGCGCAAGCATCGAATGGAAAGTCGTTGCAAAGAAAAACGGTCTCAACGCAGATTACGTTACAGTCACCAAATTTGCTGAAACAGACGATGCAAAAGAATATGAATCAAGCGTTCCCACCGCTTCTGTCGGCGGAATCAAACTCGTTGTGAAGAGAATCGGCAAAGTTTGCTACTACGGCACCGAGCAAGGCGTTAAAGACGCTCAATAATCGAGTTATCAATCAAATAAAAAAAGCACTCGTCGAGTGCTTTTTTTATTTTCTGTTACATTGTGTATATTACGATATGATTTTTTGATTTGAAAGCGGATTGTGAAAGCGTCGATTTGCGGGAGTGAAATTAAGGTGCGCGACTAGCAATAACGAGGAGGAGGTTTGGACAACAGTAATAATGGTATAAATGGTTTGACTATTACTGTTGCGTATGATATTATACAAACCTACAATACATGCGGATGCTTTGCCGCATTTTTGCAAAAAACATCATTATTTCATGGGAACTATGGATTATTCAAAATCAATAAAACGACTCAGAGAAGACAAAAATCTTACCGTGGAAGAACTTGCAAAGCGTTTGTCAATCCCCTCTTGCGAGATTGAAAGGGCGGAGAGCGGCGACGACAATCTCGACGAGAAAACGCTTGAAGAAATTGCAAGATACTTTGGCGTGCAGTATGATTCGCTTGTGAACGGAACGGTAAAGTCCGGGAAAAAGGACACGATTTTCGATCCGACCGAGTGGTACAAACTCGACAATGCCGCCAAGGTTTACCCATCCTCGTCCTCAAACGAATACAGCACGCTGTTCCGTTTTGCGGCGGTGATGAAAGAGAGAGTAGACGGCAAGATTTTGCAACAAGCACTCGACGATCTCGTGCCGCGTTTTCCGACGCTTATGGTGACGATAAAGCGAGGTGCGTTCTGGTATTATTTTGAAAGATTGCCGTTCAAGCCGCAGGTGGAAAAGGAAACGCTTTATTCTTTCCAACCAATACCTCTTGACGGAAAACGCTATCTTTTCAGGGTGGTTTACAGCGATTATCGTATCGGCTGTGAGTTTTTCCACAGCATCACCGACGGGACGGGCGGCTCGACTTTTCTTATGAGTTTGCTCGCAAGATACTATGAAATCAAGACCGGCAAGGCGATTTCCGACTTCAAGAGCGCGAAAAACTACCGCGATTTGCCAACCGCAACCGAGATCGAGGACAGTTTTCAGGTTTATGCCGAAAAGCACGACTACGCAAAGAGGAACATCAACTTTACTTATATCCCGAAACTGCCAAAGGCGCGCAACGGCGTTATGACGCATGTCATAACCTCGGCATCCAAGCTCAATCAAAAGGCAAAAGAGTATGGCGCAACCATCACCGAATACGTGTTGGCAATCATTTTCGGAATTATGTTCGAGATGCGCAAGCGCGAGGGCAGCAAAAAGGACATCAACGCAAGAGTGCCCGTCAATCTTCGCAAGTTCTTTCCCTCCGACACCATACGCAACTTCTCGTTTTTCCTTGACGTAACCCTCAAAAACGAGGTCGAGGGCGGCACGCAAGCCTATGTCAACGCCGTCAAAGAGTGCTTTAAGGCGCAACTCAACGAGAAATATTTGCAAGAGAATATCAACGCCAATATGCGCGAGGAACGCAACAAGTTTATATCGTTTGTGCCGCTTGCCCTCAAGGACATAGGGCTTAAAATCACAAAGTATCTTCTTGACAACAAGGCCGTTTCTATGGATTTTTCAAACTACGGAAGGCTCAACCCGCCGCAAGAGTTGTTCGAGATAGCGGATAGAGTGGAGTTTTGCCTGAAAGAGCCAAAAGGCAACGGCTACAAACTTGCCGGCGTAACGTTCGGCGACGAGTGCGTGTTGACGTTTTCGAGAACTTTCAAATCCGCTCAACTTGAAAGAGATTTCGTGCGCGCTTTGACAAATGAAGGACTTGACGTCTATATCGAAACAAACGGAGAAAAATAATGAAATATTGTAGGCTTTGCAAAACGTATCACCCCGAGTACGACGACAATTGCCCGTTGTGCGGCGCGGGACTTACGGAAGCACAGAATAAGCCCGACGACGGGTTTGATTTTGCCCCGTACAACTCCAACGAAAAGAAAACAGATGCAAAAAGAGTTGCCAGAGATGTTTTTATTGCAATATCCGTACTTACGCTTGCGGGTTTGCTGATTGCGTCGGTGCTTTCGGGATTGTATGCCATTATTTATATCGGGCTTGCATCGGTGGGATTTTTCTGGCTTGTGATAGGACAATTTGCGTTTTTCCCAACGGATTTGCGCTCGATATATTTCCGCTCGACATTTTGGCTATGCGTGCTTGCGGTGCTGGTATGCTTGCATTTCGGCAAGTTTTATATCGCGCTTTCCTATGTGATTCCCTGCGCGGCGTTTGCGCTCTCCGTTGTGACGACGCTTACGATTTTTATCAGCAAAAAATGGTATAGATTTGCCTATTACTATTTCTTGCTCGCAATCTTTATGATTGCACTTTTTCCGCTCAACTATTGCTTGTCGCTCTATTTCGACGGATACAACTGGATCGCATCGGTGGCAACGTTGGGAGTAGGGCTTGCGCAAGTTGCATTCTCTTTGATTTTTGGCAGGGAAGTGCTCGGCACGGAAATCAAAAAGCGTTTCTTCGTTTAAATAGTTTAGACAAAAGTTGCGATTTTATCGATTTTACAACAAAAAACAACGGATTTCAAAATTCGGAATCCGTTGTTTTTTATACTTACCGCAATTGTGCGACAGATTAGAGTATTACCGGTTGGATTTGCTCGTGGTTTAATGCTTTTTCTATCGTTGGCAAAATGAAAGAGACGTCCGCAATCAAAGAGTGCGGTTTGTTGTCCGGCGCGTCTTGACCGAAAGGTACGAGATATAAGTTTTTGGTGTTGAGTGCAATCCCGACGTTTTTGGCGTTTGCGCCCAGTGCGTCGTTTGACGAGATAGACAGCACGACGGGCTTGTTTGTGCGCAGGGTTGCTTTTACTGCCATTGTAGTCGGCGTATCGGTGATGCCGTTGACGATTTTCGCAAGCGTATTGCCCGTGCAGGGAGCAACGAGCATAAGCTCTATGCCGGATTTCGTGATGGTTTCGGCTTCGACTATCGTTTTAATGGGCGTTTTCCCTGTTTTTTCGACAATGTATTTTTCAAAGTCCGCTTGCTTAAAAAAGCGAGTATCGAGCGTGGACACGTTGTAGCTGAACACGGGGACAATCTCATAGCCGGCGTCCACAAGCGCGTCGACGGCAGTGAGAAGATTTGAAAACGTGCAGAACGAGCCTGTCACGCAAAGTCCTATTTTCTTCATTTTTTCACCTCCATGATGTAGTCGAACATTGCCTTTGCTGCACTGACGGGACAGGTTTTTGCAGGCAAGGCAGGGTATATGTCGGCGTCTATCCCCAGATATTTTGCATAGTCAAGGTTTATTGCCGATTTGGAGGCAAGGTCGATATATACGCAATCGTCTTTCATGCTCATCAGTTCTTTGTCGCTAACGACGGGTGAGGGTATCGTGTTTATCACGATGTCGTATTTTTCAAAATCGAAGTCGCGCATAGGCAAAACGTGCTTTGCAAACGCATGTGCGGGACGCACGGACGATGTGGATACGACGTCGAAAGCAACATCCAACTTGCCCAAAATCTTTGCCATAGCCGCTCCCGTGCGCCCGAATCCCATAATCAAAACGTAGCAGTCCGCAATGGATTTTTTTGAGTGTTCGATTACAATTTCAAGCGCGCCTTCCGCAGTCAGCCGCGAGTTTATCGCTTGAAAACGCTCGCTGTCGTTGTACGTGCAAAGGGTTATATCTCTGCTGTTTGCAAGCGCGTTTGCTTCGTCGCTCACCCTGCCGCAAAACACTTGCGCACCGTCCTCCACTTTTGAAAGCGTCCTTGCCTCGACAAGCACGTTTGGAGCAAACACGTGAGTGGGCATGCGAAAGCACACTCCTTTGAGCATTGATTTGAGATAAAACATTCTCTCGTCGGTTTCGTGTACGATGGCGTAATTTTTGTTCATACGGTATGTTATGCAGCCTTTTGAAAATGAGTTAATGCACGCAAAGCAAGAAAAAGCACATAGAATAAATCGAGGTGAGTATGGAAAGATATTTTTTCGGAAACAACAGCGGTTACGGCTTTTTCAATCTGTATGAAAAGGAGCTGAAATCAAAAGACAAAGTCGTGCTTTTGAAGGGCGGCAGCGGCACGGGTAAGTCGTCCATGATGAAGAAAATCGCAAAAAAAGCAAAATCTTTGGGATTGGATTACGAGTTGTGGTTTTGTTCGGGAGACCCTCAAAGTCTTGACGGAGTTTTTGTCAAAGACAAAAACGTTGCGGTTGTGGACGCAACTTCTCCGCATGCAATCGGCGTGGATATTCCCGTTGTCAAGGATGTGATTTTCGATCTTGCGTCGAGCCTTGACGCAAGCAAACTTCAAGGGGTGAGAGAAGAGGTTGAAAACAGGATGATATGCAAAAAACAACACTTTATGCGCGTATATCAATATTTAAAGTCTGCTTTGTGTCATTTGTACAATCAATTCGAGATTGAAAAACAAGGCGTTGACGAGGACAAAATAAGGGCGTACGCGTCCTCTGTGGCGCGTGATTTAAAGCCTGTAGGAAACAAGGTGAGAGAGCTGTTTTCGCGCGCTATATGCCCAAGCGGAGAGAGCGAGTATTTCGACCATTTGCGAGAAAAGAGAGTTACTCTCGTCAAAGGATGCGCCTATGCGAAGAAAGTGTTTTTCGACGAAATGAGCAAGTTGAGAAAAGGAGTTACGCTGCTGCTTTCGCCCCTCGATCCCACAACGTGCGAAGGTGTGATTTGCGGCACCGAAGCGTACGTGGAAAATTCGGGACATTTTGCAAGCGACACCGTTATGGACCTAGGCGTGTTCGGCGAAAGATACGACAAAGACGACGCAACGGAAGAAGGGAATAACGTGGTGTTGCAAACGGCGTTTGCAGTTGAAAGACTGAACAAGGCACGGCAAGCGCATATGTCGATAGAGGATATTTTCGTGCCTGCGATGGACTTTGAAAACAACGATAGAATTTTGAAGGAAATCGAAAAACTCATATTCGGTTGATATTCGGTTGAAAATACTAAACGAACCGCAATTGTGCGTTGCGGCAAAGTCATCATTACTTGACTTTTGCGCTTTGTTTTGATATAAGTTAAGTATGGACGAAAAAAGAGCGAAAATGGAAAAAAACAACAAGAGCGACGCGCCTTTCTCAAAGGCGTATTGTCGTTTTTTTTTGGGATTGTGCAGGTTTGTCAGACCGTTTTTGCACGGCGTTTGCAAAAAGAGCAAATCTTTCAAACGTCAAAAGAAAAACGGTGCGATGCTTATCGTGTGCAATCATTTGTCCGCATACGATTTTATTCACTTTTCTTCGGCAATGTACGGCGCGCCTTTGAACTTCGTCGTTGCGGAAAACATGATGTACTCGATGCCGATTTTCGCAAAACTTCTCGGCTCGTATCACGCAATCACCAAAAAACAGTATTTTGCGGATTTGGCGTGCATAAAGAATATCAAAAAGTATCTCGACCAAGGTATAAGCGTTCTCATTTGTCCCGAAGGCAAGGTGTCTGCAAACGGCGTTACGGGTGCGATTGCGCCCTCGATTGCAAGGCTCGTGCAGTGGCTGGGCTATCCCGTCGGCGTGATTAAAATGCAAGGGGCAAGCCTCGCCCGTCCGAAGTGGGCGTACAATCTCCGTTTCGTAAGAAGAGGAAGAGTCGTAACCAATTGCGATATGCTTTTCACGAAAGAAGAAGCCAAAAGCCTTTCGAAAGAGGAAATATATCAAAAAATCTGCGACGCGCTCTATCAAAACGAGCATAAGTGGCAGGTTGAAAACGGTATTATTTTCAAAGGTAGTCGCTATGCGGAAGGGCTTGACAGACTTTTGTATCGTTGCCCCAAGTGCGGCAGTGAGTTCGAAATGAGTTCGAGCGGCAGTCATTTGAAATGCAACCGTTGCGGAAACGACGTGGTTTACGGCTATGACGGACGACTCGTTCCGCAAGGGGACGGAGTGTGCCCGGAGCGCATAGATTTGTGGTACGACGAACAGCGCGCACTTGTTGCAAAAGAAGTGCAAAACGGTGATTTTAAGCTATCTAACACGGTCAATTTGTTTGTGGAAAACGAGCTTAACAACGGCTATCGTTTTGTGGCGAACGGCGTTTTGACTCTCGACAAGGACAAACTTTGCTTCGATACCGATTGGCAGGAAAGACCTGTCGGAGTGAAGTCCAAATACGGCGTGAATAATATGTCCCTCGATTTCGACACGGCAAACGGAACGGAAAAAGTCGAGGACGAATTCAAGCACGTCGAATTTGTGGTGTCGAGGTGCGATACCGTTGCGAATTTGCCGGGAAGCGCGGTGGATATGTACGACGACAAGCACGTTTATAGGTTTATGTTCGACAAGGTTATGGCGGCAACAAAGTATGCTCTTTGCATCGAAGAAGCCTACAAACTCGGCAAAAAATAAAAAACTACGAAAAATAACTTGTAAAAAACCGTCTGAACAGACGGTTTTTTCATGCGAGCAGGCCTCATTCGGCATTTGATGTTGACAATTTTGTTTGAATAATGTAGTATTATATTTGTATTCCTATATTATGTGCGCGAGAGTGCGCATACGTGTAAGGTGAAAGTTATGAGAAAGAAAGTCAGTTTATTTTTGATTGCTATCTTGCTTGTCGTGCTTGCGATAAGTATGGTTGCGTGCAACAAGGGCGCGCAAGACGCAGGCAAGTTGCCCGACAGCATCAATCCGTCCGATATAATCGAAACCGGCGGTGACGACGGTCCGATGACGGCGCAGCTCAAATTTTCCTTCCCAAAGGGCGTAACGTCCGTGTTCAAGAGCATGTACGTTGACGAGTTCGATATTTCCGACGTCGAGTATTGCGTGGTTTATCTCAACACGCAAACGAACGCGACTACGGAGGGCATTCACGGCAATCTCACCGAAAATATGCTCCAAACGGACGAGGACAGAGCAAACGTCAAGAGGGCGGGACATCATCAAATAAAAGTCCAAGTGGAAACGGGCAAAGACGACGACGGCAACGCCGTTTACGCAAAAGGCTCGTTTGCATTGCACCTCCAAGACAGACTTGCTCCCGTTGAAAGAGTGACGCTCACTTTCAACCTTATGGACGGTGAAAGACGCGCCAACGCCGCATTCGGCACGACTTCTCAAAACGGACAAACGGTCAGCGTCAGCGTTGACAGCGGCGTTTCGATCGCATCTTGGGACGAATTTATCTCCACTTTCAGAATGACGATAGAGGACGAGGGCGAGGGTAAGCCCGCAAGAGCGCTTGAAAGCGTAAGCGTAAAAGGCGCAACGTACAGCGCAACGTCCAAAAACTTCCCCCTTACGATAGACAATTCTTTCAACAATCAAACTTTCTCGACAAAATGGACGAACGACACCGTAAACGTGAAGTTCAATCTTGCCGTTCCTTCGGACGCTCAACTTGAAAGCGGCAAGGTCAATCCCAGCGAAAACCCCGATTTCAAATCCACGCAAACCGTGCGCCGTTCGTACGGCAAGGCCGTTGCTCCGGCAACGGACATCTTCAACGTGTATAGCGGATACTACTTTGCAGGTTGGTATCTCGACAACGGCACGAAGGCGGGCGAGTGGGACGAAAACGACACTCTTTGGAATTTTGCAAAGACGGTCGGCACGTCCGATATAACTCTCGTCGCACGCTGGACTATGCGCGTTTACTCCTACACGCTCTATATGATGGGCGGTGAGTTCAAAAACGACGTTCAAAACGCAAAAGCCGACGACGGCACGGAAATTTCAAGCGATGAAATCGCCGTCGCAAAGGGCTTTACCGTCGTGAATGCAACTTCGACGTTCGGCATCGAAAGCGAAAAGCTCAACAGAATCGATTTCAGCGGTTTTGCATACAACCATAATTACAGCGAATACGTCGCAAAAATCACAGTTTCGCCGCAAAAACGCGACGGCACGCAAGCAAAGAGCGTGTACGTGCGCATCTCTCAAATCAAAGATTTGCTCACGAAGGGCAACGGCGTATATGTCAAACTCGACGGCATCTACGACGATTATCAATGTCAAAATCTTTCAAACACCACAACCGTTGACGGCGTGAGCGAAAAAGGCTACGTCAAGTGGGTGTTCAACGACACCGACAACGAACAAGAACGCCTTGCAAGACTCAGTGCGTACTATACGGAAGTCGTGTTTAAAGACGGACTTTCGCTAAAAACGGACGGCTCTATCCGCATCGATAAGATTGCGGATGAATCCGTAAGCGAACTCATCATTCCCGACAAACTCACTTATCAAGGCGCAACGCGCCCTGTGGGCGAGATTTCCGCAAAAGCGTGCATGAATCTCAAAGCACTCGCAAAGCTCGATTTTTCGGAAGCTACAAGTCTCAAAATCATCGGCGAGCAAGCGTTTGCGCACGCTCCGCATTTGAGAGAAGTGGTTGCTCCCGCGTCCAACAACATCGAAAAAGTCGGCAAGAACCTTTTCTTCGGTTCGGAGTTCGAAAACAACTACTACAAAAACAACAACGGCAAACAATTTATCGTCATAGGCACGATTTTATACAAGTTTGTCGGTCAAGAGTACTCCGACGGCGAAACGACGCGCGTCAGAGCGGACGTCGTCAAGTCGCTTGACATTTCTTCCGATTACTATTCTGCGGACGTAGCCAACGCCGACGCACTCAACGCTCAACTTCAAGCGGTGAAGACGATTGCGGACGGCGCGTTTGCAAACGCTGTCGCACTTGAAACAATTACTCTCGGCGACAACGTGCAAAAAATCGAAAACGGCGCGTTTGCAAATCTCGAAAACTTTGCAAAAGTCGAGGTGAGCGCAAACTCGAAACTCGCATACGTCGGCGAAAACGCATTTAGCGGCACGTCTATGCTCAAAGAAAGCAGCGGAAACTACAACCCCGACTACAAGGCAATCGTCATCGGCAAAGTGTATTACCGCTTCATCGACAAGAGTGCGACGGACACTCGTATTCTTTCGGACGTCAAGCACATCGCACCGCACGCATTCGACGGTTGCGTAAACCTCAAATCCATAAACCTTGCGGCATGCAAACCTCTTACGGTGGGTAAGGGTGCGTTTACGAGCACGCAATGGATTCAAGACGCAACGACGCACGCAAACGGACTTGTCGTTGTGGAAGGAGCGGACGGCGAAGTCTTCCTCGTGGAATACTTTGACGACGGAAAAGGCTCGAAGAACGTCATCGTTCCCTCAAACGTAACCTCTATCGGCGAAGAAGCGTTCTATCAACACGCAAACACCGTCAAGACGGTCAAATTCGACGTCAACGTCAAATATATCGACAACTATGCGTTTAAGGGTGCAAGCGCGGTTGAAAGCTTTATTTGTACGAAGGTCGGCGTTGAGGGCAACAAACTTGTCGGCGCACCTATGATTGCGGACAACGCTTTTGCCGACGCAAGCGGAAACCTTATCCACAACGCAAACTTCTACTTCACGTCGGAAGTGCTTGCGACGCTCGAAGCAATCAACAACGGAACGATTGCCGCAGGCGATGCAATCACTCGTGCGTGGGCGCAACTTTACGGATTCAACAAAGCAAACTTCGTTGAGGAAAAGGTTGACAAGGTTTATATCAACACCGACGTCGTAGACACCGTTCTTCTCAAAACCGCAGCAGACAAAAACGCTTTTGACACGACGTACGGCGACGCAATCGCAAACGGACTTGTCGTGCTCAACAACACGGGCGTGGACAACACCGAAACCCTTGACAAAGTCAAAAACAACGTCCAAGTTGTCCTCGTCACAAAGGGCGACGAAAAATACGGCAGCCTCTATGAAGAGGGCGTGACGAAATACGTCGTGACGTTCACATACAACAACAGCACCGATGGTTGCCAAATCAACATCGGTGACGAGCATTTGTACGTCGCAACGGTGTACAACGCAATCAACGGCAATCCGTCTTTCTACGAGGAAGGCAACAGTGTGCCGACAATCAACGTTACCGGCACCGGAAACTACTATCTCAAAGGTTTCGAAGGTAAACAAGAAGGTGCGGATATTCCGCTTTTCTACACCTCGAATAAGGCGGGCGAGGGCAAGTTTGTGTACACCGACATCGACGGCGTGCAACACGAGCTCGATATTGACAGAATAGAAAACTTTATCACTACGAGAACGACTGCCGAGGCGGAAGCTGTCGTAACCGTAAACTTCCACAATATCGGAACGTACAAGTTTAAGTTCAAATATGCGGTTGAAATTTCGCAAGTCGAGCGACTCGAACAAGACGGCGCGATTTCTATTCCGCTCAACAGCAACGTAGCTTCTGCGTTTGCCGAGTTCAAAGTGCGCCTTATCGGTCAAGACGGCAGCGTGACGCTCAAATCGCTCTCCACGTCAAACGGATTTACGTTGGTGGACGGCGCATCGGTTGACACAAAGACGCTGGGCATCCACACTTTGAGAGTGAAGTATGCGGCCGACGACGTGCTCGGCGGCGTTATCGAAATCCCGATCGTGTACTTCGTGGTGCTCGAAGCCGACGCAAGTTTGTTCGAATATGAAATTGCGGATACTCAAAACGTTGAACTTGACGGCGAAACATTTGCCGGAAAGGTCAGAATCGTGTCGTGCAAGGCGTCGAGTGCCGAAACAATCGTTCTTCCGTCAATATGGACCGCCGCAAACGGCGACAAGTATATTGTCTCCGAAATCGGCAAAAACGATTCGTCTACGGGTGTATTCGAAAGCTTTAAAAACCTCAAAGCCGTGTATCTCGGAGCGAATATCGACAAGATAAACGCAAGAGCGTTTGCAAACTGCGTTGCGCTTGAAAACGTCTATACGGCACAAAACGTTAATGCGGAATACGCCGTGCTTTCGGACCCGAACTTTGCAAAAGAACTCGTTTCGGAATCCGAAACCGAAATCGTGTACAATGCGACGGTAAGCAACCTCGAAGGCGTCGAATACAACGGAGTGCTTGCAATCGGCGGACAATATACTGTTGTCGGCACAAAGAAAGTCGTCTACAACGTTGTCGGCATAAACGCGCTTCAAGTCAAAGACGGCACGGAAGTGTTCTTGCCCGATACTCTCACCAAAGAAGCGTCGCTCACCTACGAAAACGGCGCGCCCGTCACCGCAAACGTTTATTCGTCAAATAGCAACGTGATGTTCAGAACGCTAAAATACGTCAACGGCAAAGTCGAATACATCGGCAACGGTGCGTTTACAAACACCGCCGCTCTCAAAGGTATCGACCTCTCGCACGCAACCGAGCTTCACTACGTGGGCGCAAACGCATTTGCGGGCAGCGGACTTGTTTCGATTGATTTGAGCGCAAATACCAAACTCGTCGAAATCAACCAATCCGTATTTGCAGGCTGCACGAAACTTGCAACCGCGACGCTGGCAAACACCGTTACCACAATCGCGGATCACGCCTTCTACAACTGCTCCGCACTCACCGAAATTCTTGGCGTAACGCAAGTCAAGAACCTTGCTCAAAACGCATACGAAGGCTGCAACGCACTCGTAACGAAGCCGAGCAAAGCGGCGTAAGAATTGAAACACAGTATTGAAAAGGCGACTGCAATGCAGTCGCCTTTTCCGTTGTTGTATTCAAATAAGTTTCATCGAAAGAATCAATAATCTTCAAGGATATTTGCAAGTTTTCGGGCATTTTCTTTTGTCATTTCCGTGAGCGCCAAGCGAAGTTTCGAGGAGCAGTAGCCTTTGAGTTTCATTGCTTTTTTGATCGGTATCGGATTGACTTCGCAAAACAGAGCGGATACGAGAGGGAGCATGGCAAGTTGCATTTGCCTTGCCTTTTCGTAGTTGCCTTCGAGTGCGAAACGAGTCATATCGCTCACGTATTTAGGACATACGTTGCTTGCAACGCTGATTACACCCAGCCCGCCCATTGCCATAATCGGCACGGTGAGCGCGTCGTCGCCGCTTATCACCATATCGGGACAAAGGCGCAAGCACTGCTCGATTTGCTCCATGTTTCCGCTTGCTTCCTTGATTGCAACGACGTTTTTGTGCTCGGTTGCAATGCGGGCAAAGGTTTCGGGCAGGATATTCACGCCCGTGCGTGATGCAACGTTGTAGCAGATAATAGGAAGGCTTGTCGCCTCGGCAATTGCGCCGTAGTGTTCGACAAGCCCTTCCTGAGTGCATTTGTTGTAATAGGGCGTAACCACCAAAAGCGCATCTGCGCCCAGTTTTTGCGCCATTCGGCAAGTTTCGACGGCTTTCCTCGTGCTGTTTGAGCCTGCGCCGACGATGAGCGGAATTTTGCCGCTCGTTTGCTCTACGCACACTCTTACGATTTGCTCTTTTTCTTCTTCGGACAACGTTGCCGGCTCGCCTGTCGTTCCGAGAGCGACAAGCGCGTTTATGCCGTTTGCGATTTGCATATCGACGATATTGCGTATCGCCTGCACGTCCACTTTGTCATCTTCTGTAAAAGGTGTGATGAGTGCGGTGGCTGTGCCCTTGAAAATCATTTATGCCTCCAAAGCGTTTTTTATAAGCAATTCCACAATCTGCACGGCGTTGGTTGCCGCGCCTTTTCTTATATTGTCGGCAACAACCCACAGGTTTGCGCCGCTGTCCACGCTCTCGTCCATACGGATTCTGCCGACAAAAACTTCGTCGTGATTTTCGGCGTCGAGAGGGGTGGGGTAGACGTTGTTTTTTACGTCGTCCATAACGATGATTCCCGGAAAGTTTTCAAGTGCGTTTACGACGTCTTGTTTTTCGCACTTTTTGCAGAACTCGACGTTTATCGACTCACTATGACCGTAGAACACCGGAACTCGTACCGTTGTTGCGGTTATGCGCAAGTTTTCATCATGCAAAATCTTGCGTGTTTCGACAATCATTTTCCACTCTTCTTTGGTGTAGCCGTCTTCCATAAAAACGTCGATATGCGGCAGCATATTGTACGCTATGGGACGAGGGAATTTCTTGGGCGCAACTCCGTTGATTCCGTCTTTTAGGTCGTTGTAGCCGGCAACGCCCGCGCCCGACACTGCCTGATAGGTAGAGTACACTATGCGCTTGATGCCGAACTTGTCGTATAGAGGTTTGAGCGCAACGACTGCCTGAATCGTGGAGCAGTTGGGGTTTGCGATTATGCCGTGATTCCACTTCACGTCCTCGGGGTTGACCTCGGGTACGACAAGAGGAACGTCGTCGTACATGCGCCATTGCGACGAGTTGTCAACGACGATTGCGCCCGCTTCTACAAATACGGGAGCAAACTCCTTGGATACGCCGCCACCTGCCGAGAAAAGCGCGAAATCGACTTTGCCTTTGAGCGAGATGACATTTTCTTTTGTAAGTTCGATGACGGTGTGCTCCTTGCCCATAAAATCTATCTTTTTGCCCGCACTTTTTGCGGATGCGAAAAGGTAGTAGTTGTCCACGGGAAGTTGTCTTTCGGTGAGAACTTCGAGAAATTTGCCTCCGACCATGCCTGTTGCGCCGACAACGGCGACGTTAAACTTTTTCATATTGCCTCCTAGCCGCTTATGTAGAAAAATTTAACACCGACAAGGCAAGTTGTCAATAAAAAGCCGCAATTCGGACGTGTTGTATTTTGCAAAACTCCGCTCGTTCGGCCGTCGACGCTCTTTGTCTAAAACATTATATGCGGACAAAATCGTCGGGGTGCTTTTAAGGACAAATATATTTTTGCGATTTATTTGATATTTGCTTCGATATAATGTATAATCTATTTAATTATATAGTTTTGTAGGAGTGTATATGGCAAACAACAATCCTAATT
>OGRD01000423.1_pt1 | contig 22984 bp, 19 predicted proteins | sample 1553441 | NCBI WGS metagenome assembly OGRD01 (sample SAMEA2580106, study PRJEB22360) | human gut metagenome | biome: human gut; feature: human-associated habitat; material: faeces | place: Denmark | collected 2008/2010
ATTCTATAATATATTTTATTACTATTCTTTAATTATCTAAATTTATTAACAATTGCCGCTATTAACCATAAAATCCCCAAGGCTAATCCTAATAATACAAACATTGTAACAATTCCAACTATTGCATGTTTAAATGTCATTCCTTCAGGATTGTTTCCAAACGCAGCAGAAATAGACATTAACAAACAACGCAAACAATATTTAATAAACTCCCACATCGTTTATATCTCCTAATAATTATTAATAATAGAACCAGCAACGCCTCCTACGAAGCGAATAACACCAGTTTTTACAGCAGGAATTGCCCATAAAGCAGATCCAATATCTCCCATTGTTATCCAATGATTTGGATTTCTTGGTGCTATTTTAGATAGCAATTGTGGTCCAAACTTTCCTGCTAAATATCCTGCTCCTTGAGCGGCGCCCGAAACTAACAAAGATATTCCTAAAGATTTCATTGTTTCACCAAATGTTGCATTTTCATTCCAACTATTTAGTAATGATGTTCCGCCAGCAACAGCAAATTTTCCTACCACTGCCCAACAACTTGCTCCACCAGTTAATCCTACAACTAATCCATATGCTGTTCCAGATAATGTTGAAATGGCTAGTTCAGTCCAATTAAATTCTCCACCGTCACTTAATTGATCTACAACATTTATTCCTGCGGATACAAGACCTCCAGTTAACATAGCGGCCCCTACAGCGGCGGCTCCCGCTCCGGCAACACCACAAGTCAACACTGTAGCTACAACAAGTCCTGCAATAGCTAAACCACCAACTACCCATTGAACCCATTTTGGCATATGACCATCAGGATCACAATAAGAAATTGGATTATTCATACAGTATGCGTATAAATTAACTCCATTTATAGTTTCTGAATCAAGATAATCTATATCATCTATTGATATCCATCTTCTTATTTCTGGATCATAATATCTGGAGTTGCAATAATACAAGGATGTTTCTTTATCATAATAGTATCCTTTATATAGGTAACTATTTATTTCAATTAAATCTTCATCACCATCTATATTTATTACTTTACCCCAAGCATCATATTCATAGCTTACTTTTATAGTTCCATTACTATCTATTATGTTTGTTATGTTTCCTGTGATATCTCTTATGTAGAAGTATTCTTTTGTATTATAGTTAAATCCTACTAGTTCTTCATTTTCATCATAGTGATAGTATATTTCTTTATTCGTTGGTTTTATTTCTTTTATTATTTTGTTTCCATCTAGAAGGTATTTGTATTCTCCTTCACTTGTTGTTTTACTTATTCTTATTCCTTCACTGTTATATTTATAAGTGTTTGTTCCATATGAAGTTAATCTTTTACCATTCCATGTTAGATTGTTGTTTTTATATGTTGCTGGCCTAAATGGATCTTCTTCCAGATAAGTTATTGTTTTTGTTTCTATTATTTCGTTATTTGTATTTATTTTATTTATACTTAATAACTGACTACTATTTGTTGTTGAATAGTTATAAACTTCTTTTGATATAATTACATCACTAATATTATACTCTATTTTTTCTAAAATGTCGCCTAACGAGTTGTATTTATATTCATAATTATATTTAAGAATACTTCCATTATAATATATAATTATTTTATTTTTTCATCACTTAACTCAAAATCAAAGATATATGCAGGTTCTTTATCAAATCCCATTTTATATCCAACATCATCAATAGTTGCAGTATCAACTATACTATCATAATAAGATGGCAACCATTCTTTAACACCTTTTAAAAATCTTTCAAACAATCTTTTTTCTAATCTCATTTCTTAGACCCACTTAAATAAAAGATGCCATATCCATCTATAGTCACTTGTTAATACCAGTTCGTAAATACCTTTATTAAATGTACCAGTAATTACAGATGATCCTTTAGCAGTAAACAAATAAAATAGTCTACCATTTTTGACTTAGGAAATATATTTTTTGCAACTATAATTTACCATAATTTGACATTTATTGCAAGAGATTATTAAAAATTTATTTATTTTTTATAATTTATGTTTATAAAAAACTAGGTTACTTCAATAAAGAAATAACCTAGTCTATTAACATTTATTATTTTAATCTTGAAAGACGTGTATTAGCGTGTTTGTTGCCTTTTGAAGCAGCCTTTGTATACCATTCAATTGCTTTGTTAATATCTTTTTCAACGCCTTTTCCATATTCATAGAAACTACCAAGATTGTCTTGAGCCCATGCATTACCTTTTTCAGCAGCCTTTGTATACCATTCAATTGCTTTTTCATAGTTTTGTTCTACACCGTAACCATATGTATAGCAATCACCTAATTTGTTATATGCACTTTCAACATTTTGTTCTGCAGCTTGTAAATATAATTCAACTGCTTTTTCATAGTTTTGTTCTACACCATAACCGTTAAAATAGCAGTTACCTAAATTACATTTAGCAACGTTATGTCCTGCTTCTGCAGCCATTGTATAGTATTCGAATGCTTTTTCGTAGTTTTGTTCAGCACCTCTACCATAGTAGTAGCAATCACCTAAACGGCACATTGAATTTTTATTACCTGCTTCTGCAGATTTAGTAAAGTATTCAATTGCTTTTGCTTCATCTTGTTCTACACCATCGCCATAGTAATAGCAATTTGCTAATTTATTTAAAGCCCATTCATTTCCTGAATCTGCAGCCATTGTATAGTATTTAACAGCTTGTTCAAAATCTTTAGCTACACCATTACCGTAGAAATAGCAATCACCTAAACTTGATTGTGCAAGTGTATTTCCTGCTTCTGCAGCTTTTGTATAATATTCAGCAGCTTTTACTTCATCTTTTTCTACACCTTTTGCGTAGTAATAACATTCGCCTAAATAGTAGTTAGCCCAAACGCTTCCTTTTTCAGCTGCTTCAGTGAAATATTTAATTGCTTGTTCATAATTTTGAACTACACCTTCACCGCGATAATAGCAATTTGCTATACTTTCAAGTGCATATTCATGTCCTTTATTTGCGGCTTGTCTATACCAATAAACAGCCTTTTTATAGTTTCTTGGCACGCCTTGTCCATAATAGAAACAATCTCCAATCGCATTTTGTGCTTCTGCGTGTTCTAACATTGCTGCAAGTTCAAAATAATATGCAGCTTTCTTCTCGTCTTTAGCAACTCCTACACCAGCTTGATATAATTGTGCTAATTCATATTCTGCATCTGCGCAGTCTAATTTTGCAGCTTGTTCATAAAAACTTACTGCTTGTTCATAATCTTCTTTTTCAAAGCATTCTTTTGCAAGTTGATACTTTTCTTCCTTAGTCAATTGGTTTTCATTGTTTTCTAAAATTTCTTTCTTTGCCATAATTTTTCCCTTCACTAGTTTTTTTATTCTAAATTATCTACAAAACTTTCTCTAATGTAGACGTGTTTAATTATATCATTTTTTATGTATTTATAACAAGATTTTGCATATTTTTTTTACTAAAAAATTGTATATTTTATTATGTTAAATTGTTTGGAAAGAGTATTGCTTTTTTAAGATAAATTAAGAAAAAAATCCACTTCAAAGTGGATCTTTTTTCTTTTCTTATTTAACTAGTTTTTTGCCAAATAATGCTAATGCACCATTAATGATGAAGATGACACCTAAAGCAATAAAGAACCAGTCTAACATTACCCATTTACTGATTATTAGCATAACGCCAACAGCAACAGTAACTACGGCAACCAAAATATTTGCAACGTTCTTTGCTTTAACTGCATCTAATAATGCAATTACACCTTTAACTGCGATTAATACACCAAATACGATTAGCACGATTTCAACGAATAACCATCCGCCTAAAATTAATACAATACCAATAGCGATACTAACAACACCTGATGTAAGATTTTTATTTAAAACATCAATAACACCAAATACTATAAATAGGATACCTACGATTGTAAATAACCAATTTAATACGCTACCTTTGAAAATAATGAATAAGATACCTACTAAGATGTATAGGATTGCATTAACTAAATTTTTGTTAACATTTTTAAGTTTTGCCATAAATCTCTTTTCCTCATATTCTTATAGATTTGTTATTATTCCTAATTTCTAATAACATATTTATTATACTATTTTTTCTTTTAAAAATACAGATAATTGCTTGTGTTTTTTAATAACCCATTTTTTTGTAATGTTCTAATAATTCTTTAAATCTTTGATAATGTACTATTTCCCGTTGTCTTAAAAACAATAGGGGTTGTAGTACTTCTTCATTATCAGTTAACCTAATTAAATTTTCATAAATTGCTCTTGCTTTTTGTTCTGCTGCCATATCTTCAACTATATTTGCGATTACATCTCCAGTTGAAGATATATAATCGGTTGTAAATGATACACCAGATTCATTTTCAGGGAAGATATCTTTCCCATGTTCTGTATAATGGTTTTCTAAACCTGCTGCTTTTATTTCTTCAATAGTTGCATCTTTCATTAACATCATCATCATTGTTTGTAACATTTCGATATGTGCTAGTTCTTCTATTCCTATATCATTTAATAGACTTCTACCATAATCATCTGGCATTGTTAATCTTTGATTTAAATAACGGATTGCGGCACCAAGTTCTCCTTGAGGACCGCCATATTGGCTTGCAATTAATTTAGCCATTTTTAAGTCTTTTTTTGTGATGTTTAAAGGATACTCTAACATTTTTAAATAAGCTACCATTAGTTCATCTTCCCCTCAAAAGGCCATTTTTTTTGCCAATCCCAATTTAAATTTTGAGAATCAGCTGTTGAAGCAAGATACAAAGGTCCATTGATTTTTTGAACATTTTCTTTTGTTTCATGCCATCTTCTAACATATTCATTGAATAGTTCTTTTACATTTTCATCTTCAGGATGAACATCTAAATAAAGTTGTAAATCAATTAGCATGAAATTATAAGCTTTCAACATATTATTAGGATTATTTTTGTTTAATAATACTGGTTGATAGTTTTCAAATTGGTTATATAAGTTTTTATCCATATTTCCTTTAGATAATGCTTCAATAGGGGTTACAATTTCAATATTTGTTTTTTCTAATTGATTTTTATTTTGGCCTAATTTATTTAGGTCAAAAAAGTTTATGTGATTATACATTTTATTACCTCCAATTTTATTATATTAAAGTTAATTAAAAATGAATGGGCTATCATTTAACAATAACCCATTCACATACTAATGATATGTCATAATCATTTTTAGCTTTTTCTTGTATTTCTTTTATTAGTTTAATCATATCAATGTATCTAGCATTATGATAATTTATTAAGAAATTTGCGTGTTTATAACTAACCATTGCGCCATTTATTTGATAGCCCTTAAATCCCATATTTTCTATTAACTCCCAAGCTTTCATGCCTTTTGGATTTTCAAAGGTTGAACCAGCTGTATAGTTATTAATAGGTTGAGTATTTTTTCTTAGTTGTTTGTATGTTTTAATTTTTTCTAATGGTAATAAATTATTTGATAATTTATTTAGTTTTAACATTACTTGCGTAATGATTGTCTTTCTTTCTTTAAATATACTACTACGATACTGCATATTTAATTCTGAAATATTTTTAGTAATTAAATTCCCTAATTCATCAAGAAAAGTAACTTCTTGAACAATATCTTTAATCTCTTGTCCATATGCCCCCGCATTCATAAAAACTAATCCCCCAATTGTTCCAGGAATTGTCGCAAGAAATTCCATATTAGTGTAGCCTAGTTTTGCTAGTTCTAAAGAAACTTTAGTTCCGTTTGCCCCCGCATCTACTAAAAATGATTCTTTTGCTATTTGCGTAATTTTATTGAGTTTGTTGAGTTTTATAACAATTCCATTATATTCTTCATCACTTGCTAGAACATTTGAACCATTTCCTATAATAAAGAAATTTAAATCATTTTTAATTATATATTTATAAGCTTTTATTAAATCATCAAGAGTATTAGGTATATATAAACACTTAATTAGCCCACCAATTTTAAGAGTGGTAAGTTCTTTAAATGTTTTATTCTTTTCAACTGTACCCAGTTGATTAGTGTCAATATATTTTATAAATGAATCAATTATATTTAATCCCCCTCTATATATAATTTTATTTTTTCTAAGAAACTATCAGATACATTGTTTAAAGTATATTTATCTAAATTCATCATTATTTCATCATACTTTTTCAAGATATCTGCTAAAGCTTTCTCTAAGTTATCTTTTAATGTGGTTTCTTCTAACATATAGATTAACCCTTTTTCTTCTAAACTCTTAGCATTATAATATTGATGGTTATTAGTAACATTGGGTGATGGAATTACAATAGCAGCACATTTTAGGGCTAATATTTCAAATAGTGTTGTGGAACCTGCCCTTGATATTACTATCCCCGCAAGTCCCATTTCTTTTAACATTTGATCTGAAAAAGGTTTTATTTGATAATGGTTACCAGGTAATACATTCTTTATAACATCATCATAATATTTTGAACCCGTTATTAGAGTAGTCGTAAATTTTTTAGAAAAATCACTATTTAAAAAGCCTATCGCAATATCATTGATTACTTTTGAGCCTAAACTCCCCGAAGTAATTAATATTTGATATTTATTACGATACTTTGATTGAGGAGCCATTTTAGCTATATCATATCTTGGATTACCAATGCATTCTATTTTACTCTCATATTTTATTGGAACTATTGTATTTTCAAATGATGTAAAGATTTTATCTACTTTATTTAATACTAGTTTATTAGCAAAACCAATTCTACTGTTTTGTTCATGAATTACGGCTGGAATTTTATTTCTATTACATGCCATAATTGTTATACCACTTATATAACCACCCATTCCAATACAAAGTGATATTTCATTTTGTTTTATTATTTTTTGCATTTTATTATAAGCTTTTACATTTTTAATAAAAGCTTTAAAAATTTTTAATTTATTGGTAGGAATGCCTGAAACTTCAAAGTAATAAATTTCATCAATTAATGGTTCTTTTAAAACACTATATTTTTGGTCTTTTGTAGTTGCAAAATAAATAATATATGTGTTAGGATATTTTTCTTTTATTTTTCTTATAAAACTAATAGCAGGATATATATGTCCAAGGGTTCCTCCACCTGTAAATAATATTTTCTTCATATTAGTACTCCTCAGTATACTGGCTAATATTTAAAGCAAGGCCTAAAAACATTAGGGTAAGTACCAAACTTGATCCCCCGTAAGATATTATGGGAAGAGTAATTCCTGTTACTGGTAGTAATCCTATTACAACTCCTATATTAATAAATACTTGGACAAATAAAGATATGCTTATTCCCATTGCTAGAAGCTTTAAGTAGTTATCATCTACACTTATAGCTATTTTTAATATCTTAATTATCAAAAAGAAAAAACCTACTATTAATAGTCCACCACCAATTAAACCAAATTCTTCACAAACTATCGCAAAAATAAAATCATTTTGTGGTTCAGGTAAGAAAAAATGTTTTTGCATACTATTGTTATAACCTAACCCAAATAATCCACTTGGTGCTATAGCAAACATTGATTGAATTCCTTGAAATCCGCTACCTAATGGATCACTCCAAGGATTGATAAATGCAAAAATACGATTTAAGCGATATGGAGCACTTGCAATTAGAACTACTATGCCAACTAATCCTGCTCCAATTAATATCAAAAAATATTTAAGTCTTCCCCCCGCATTAAATAGCAATAACACACATGATAAAACTAATACTAAACCAGTTCCAAAATCGGGTTGTAACATTATTAATCCAAAAGCAAAAATAATAATTAAAAGAGTTCTACAAAATGGCCATAGTTTTTTTATGTTTTTTTGTTCAATATTTAAACATTTAGCAACTAATAAAATACTTGTTAGCTTCATAAATTCTGATGGCTGAATTGAAAAAGCACCAATGCCAATCCAACTTCTTGCGCCACCTCTTACTTGACCAATTCCTGGTATCAAAACTAAAATTAACAATACTAGTGAAGTTAAATATATCCAAATAGTATATTTATAAATTTTCTTTATATCAATATGAATCATTAAAATCATACAGAAAAAACCAATAATCGCAAAAATTAATTGTCTTTTTAAAAAATATGCTTTATCATCATATTTATAAGAAGCAACAACATTACTAGCACTATATACCATTAATAATCCAAATATTATCAAGATAGATACTACGATTAAAATACTGTAATCTATTTTGTGTTTTTGCATATTAATCACCACTTAATTATATGAACTAGTTATTATTAATAGAAGAAAAAATGTCTCTAAATAATTTAGAGACACTTTCAATTATTCTATATCAATAATTTTGCTTCCTTCTAATAATTTCTTCTTAGCTTCTTTAATCTTGTGGCTAAATACAATGGTTTCGATAATATCGCATACACCGTCAATAATTAATGAGCATCCTGCAAATATCATAATTGTATCGAATGTTGAAAACATTACGGCAGTACCAAGTCCAATTGAAAGGATAGCAAGTACTAATAATAATCCCCAACCCTTGATTTTTGCTTTTGCACAATATACACTATCAACAATTGATGTAGTACCATCAATAACAATGTATAAACCAAATAACACTGTTAATACTTTCATAATATTTTTTGGATTTGTCAAACAGAAAGTACCAAGAAGTATAAGCATTATGCCTACTATTAATAAGTGAGCTCCAAGAAAGAAACCACTAAAAATATAGGCAACAAGTGTAAAAGCACCAGCGCAAATTAATAATATTCCCGCAATCAAGCATAATACATCAGCTGAATCTTTAGGTAATATAATAAACAAAACACCAACTACAATTGCTAATATTGCGGCAATAATATTTTCCCATTTAAGCTTTGTAAAAAATTTTTTAACTTTGTTCATTAAGATTCTCCTTTTTTATAATTAATAAAGCACTATTATTTTAATACTTATTGTTATTAAAATCAACAACAAAAGTAACAATTTTGTTAGTTTTTTAAAATTATTTTTTCAAATATTTTTCACTTAATTGTGCCATTGCCATTTTCACTAGCTGTAATTGAACTTTTAAATAGAAATCATCCTCAAATACTGAGTAGTGAATTGTTGCATTTACGAATATAAAAATTAGTGGCAATAGTTCATCTTTGGGTATTCCTAAATTTTTCTCAAGCGTTTCAGAATATTCAATATATCTATTATTTACACCATCAAAGAATTTCTTACCATAATCAACATATTTGGGATGTGTATATATTTGGTACATGAGTCGATATTTCTTACCATATTTTTTACTAGCCCAATATGGGGTTTCATCAATAAATTTATCAACATCTTCTATTTTCTTAGGTGCTAATCTCATATAAGCTAACTCAGTTTCAATCATAAAATGAGCTGTAGATTGAAGTATTAAATCATCAATACTATCGAAATATGTATATATACTTGCCTTAGACATTCCACACGCATCCATTACTGTTTTAATCCCTGTTCCAGCTAATCCGTGTTCGGCATAACAATCATAACTTATTTCCATTATTTCATTTTTCTTTTTGTTAAAAGTCTTTTCATTTCTTTTTTTCACTATAGCTCCTCCCAACATCATTTTATTACATATATTATATACATTTTTTCAAAAAAGTCAACCTCTTTAAAGATTGACGTTCTTTTTTAAAATGTATAAATTGTTCTAATTTCTGCCATTGAAGGCTTTTGAATAGACTTAGCTTCCAACAATTCTATTGTTGAAATTGTATAGCCATCTGGTATGTTAATTGTAATTTCAATACTAGATAAATCTAAATCTTTTAAGATACTTGATAAATCATAATAAGCAGTATGCCTTCCTGGTAAGTCATTTTCATAAGGTAAATATGTTACCCCATTAATTGTAATTGATATACCAGTACTTGGTAAATTACTAACAATATCATTACCATTTTTATATTGAATTGCTAGAATAAAACTCTTACCATCGTGTCTTGAATCACCTACGATATCTTTCATAACTGTGTAAGTTGTCCCACTTGTTGTTTTTTGGACTAAATCAGATACTTTAAATTCATACAACAATCCCTTATTTATTTCTGAATATCCAATTTTTGACAAGTGTATTTCATTTTGAGACGCATTATCAATCATAAAATAATGGTAGTCTTCACTTGCATCAAAAGTTACTTTATATGTTTTGTAATTAAAATCATCGACAGTTATTGTTGCAACATGTACATAGCTATCACTACTTCCTGTTTTACTTGCATATATTACAATATCGCCTTTACCATATCCTAATACTAACTCTAATTCTAAAATACCATTAATAATTTCGTGAGATTTAATTATAGAATTTTTATTTACATCATCATACATTTTTATAATTCCATCATTTAACATTACATCAGCATTTAAGATATCAAACGAAATTATTGAATATTTAGTATAATCAGTAAAAGTATAATTAATATTGCTATTTTTTACAAGTGTAGTATTACGAGAAGGAGTAACTGAATATAGCTTTTGTTGGCATGAAGTTTCAAATAATAATGGTTCAGTTATATGCGAGATATCTTGGTCTTCTAGAGGAATATTAGCCAACCCCTCTTTTGATCTTACTCCGTGAACATATCTATCTTCACGTGCTTCATCTAAATATCCAACATAAATCATATTATTGTCAATATAGCCCTCGTCATCATACATATTGTAACCATTAGGTGGTGTTATTACAAAGTAATATACTTCAGATACACTTTCATTATCACCAAGTAATTCTTCAAAAGTAATATCTTCAAATGCTTTTTCATTTTTGTTCAATTTAGTAAATTCACTAAGTTTAACTTCAGATATGCCTTTTTTGCTTGTAACAGTATATATACCAACCGTAGTATCCGCATCGTTTTTTGTTCCATTTACATATTTATTATAGAATACTTTTATTGTTGTGCCAGCTGGTAAATTACGTTTATCTGCATTTATAACTCTTCCAGTTAAATCATAAGTTTGTTTCATAAATTGAATTAATAAGTCTTTTGTTAAGCTTAAATTACTAGAACGATTTGTTAAACCACTATCATATATGTAACTCTTACTATCTTCTGTATTGCGATGATTAACTATATATTTAAATGTATAGATACCATCTTCAGGGAGAATTTCATCCGAAACTTTTGCGGTATTCTCACCAACAATTATTTCAGAATTACTTACTGATGTTACAATTACTAGATATCCAGTTATTTTTTCAGGAGCTATGTAATACAAATACATATTCTCATGATATTTTTCAACATTTATTTCTTTGATTATTTTTTCAGTTGAAGAATTAGAATCTTTTGATACAATGTATGCTTTAACTTCAGCTTCTCCAATAAATCCTTTATCTTTTACAATTGTAAAAATATAACCTCTATTATTGTTAATAGGAATAGTTACTGCGCGATTTAAACTCAAGCTTTCGTTGTATTTTTTTATTGCCGCAATTTCTTCATCAGTCATTTCTGCACTAATATCTTTACCATATTTATACATAAAGCTATCAGGGAAACTTGTTACAACATTGGTACCTGGTGCTTCAATTATTTCTATTAAGAAGCTCCATCTTGCATAGAATGAATATGATGTTTGAATTTCAATGTTATTTTCAATAATTTTATCTAAACTGTCGCCATATGATTCTACGGTATTTGCGGAATCAACAAGATAAAAGCCATTTGGCACGTAGCCAAATACTCTAGCTGAATCTACCCAAGAACTAATTTCTTTTTGTATTTTATCAGTAAAATATTCGCCAAATTTTGTTCCAGCAATTACTTTAAATGTTTTACTCTTATTTCCACTAAAATTAGGATTAAAGTTTTCACATTGAAGTTCAAAATTAATTGAATATACAATGTTTAATTCAATATCAATGTTAATAGTACCAGTTATACTATTTTGAGGAATGCGCAATTCGTAATATTCTACATCTACATCCCAAGCATTAATAGTTTGACCAGTTTTGTCATATATCCATCCTTTAGTAATTATTTCATTCAAATCATATGTAACACTGCCAATAGCAACGTCAAATTTTTTAGGGAATCCGCTATAATGTTCTAGATTTGTACTCTTCAAAATGTAGTAATTTGCATCACTTGTCGCGTAAGTCAAGGCATCGATTGTTGAGCCTATTGATGCATACGTTACATCATATTTATCAACTAATTTAAAGTATAATTTTATTGATACATCAGAATTCTTTAATTTTATTGTAACTATATATGTTGTAGTTGAAGAATCATTAGCATTTGCCTTAAATTCACCATTGGCATTAATAGTTCCACCACCATCTACTGAATAAGTTACTTTATCAACATTTAATTCATCAATTAATCTAGTATTATTTTCATCATTTCCTCTTGTTATGATTGGGATAAATTTAGTAGTACTACCCTTTCTAATCAAATATGGTTTACCGCTTGTTCCAATATTTTCTTCATCATAGTTTAATGGTTTTGTATAATCTACATATGTACCACCAACTAAATTTATAGTATTACAAATTAAATTTATCTTAATAATTTCTAAAGAATATTGATCACTACTACCTACTTTAAATTGTAGATAGAATGTGTTATTTTGCATATAGTCGATATTAGGAACAAAAGTAAACTCATAAGTACATAAATTGGTATTTTCAATATACTCGTAGTTATATACACCAAAATATTCTAAAGAAAAATTAGTAATTTCATTGCCATCTTTATCATAGAAAACTGGTTGATATTCACTTGATGATGTACCTGTTGAAGTAAAACCAATATTTAAATTTGGCATCCTATCGATTAATTTAATTGTAATTTCTTTATGAATTTTTTTACCATTAAATAGTTCGTTTGTATCAGCTTCTTCATAACCTATTTTTTCAACACTATTATATGGATAGTTTTTATTGACAAACACGCCATCTTTATATTCATATAGTGCATCATCTTTAGAATAAGTTATTCGGTAATCAGTTATATAAGCATCATTTGATGATGTTCCTGACACAAGCATTACTTCACCTAGTTTGAACCAACCATCATCAAAAATTGTATCTTTAGAAACCCATATGCTATTATTTGGTCTACTACTTGAACCACTTGATTTAGCATTAATCCAAATTTCAGCAACATCAGTTACATTAGTTTTAATACGACTAATTGTAGTCACGCTCCCAGAATTATAAGCTACCTCAAATTTATCTTTTCCTTTAATTATTGGATAATATTTATTACTATATTTGTCTGAATTTTCCATTTCAGTAAAAATATCAACTGCTTGTGAAGTTGTGAATGATTTAGTAGAAAAATCTAAAGCTGTCCCATATGTACTAGAAGTAATATTAGTAATGTTTTGTTTTACATAATAATTGGCAGCAGAATTATTATTTAAAGCATCAGCAATTGGATATACATATGAACCATTACTTCCACTTGCTGAAATATCTGCATTTGTATAGCAATTATTAATGGTACTATTTGCGCTGCCATTTCCGCCAGTTAAACCGTACGCATATGCTGCTTCACTTTGACTTGTTGATTTTATCTCTGTACTAATAACAACTGAGTTTTTAACAACGGCTCTTGAAGCTGAAAATACATAAGGGCAAATACCACCTGCATATGCTTTACCATGACCATTATTTTTTATACCACTAGTTGTTGCAACTATTTTTGATCCATATACATAGCAATTACTTATAGTAGTTGTAGAACTTGCCCAAGTAAGTCCAGCTATTATACCACCAACATAAACTTCTATTCTTTCATTTCCAATACCTACTATATCACAGTTACATAAATAGTTATCATCTAGTTTTATTGTTCTAGCAATACTAGAATTTTCAAAATATGCAGCTCCAATCACACCACCAACATATATATCAGGATTACTATAGGAAGTATTAGTTGAAGTTGCGGAACCATAAATTGTTACATTAATTATTCTATTGCTACTTATAGTTACAGTTGAACTATTTTTAATAAAGCCTATTAATCCACCAATAAAAGCTGAGTCCGGACTTTGATGTCCTTGCATTTGAATATAATCATCTTCACTTAATGAACCATAATATATACAATTTGTTACATTTGTATCAAATAATCTACCAATTAAACCACCAACATAGTTTTCACAATAATAGTTTTTGTTAACTTGACCAGTTTGTGAATTTTGAATCGCTGATATTTTTAAATCCGTTCCAATTTCTTCTTCTTTTTCATAATCATAGCTAGTTATTAAAATATTATCTACAGTAGCACCCTTTGCCTCAGCAATAAATGAAGATGTAAAAGTATTATTTCCTTCTATACTACTAGCACTAGAACCATATTGAACTGCATATGATAAGCTATTTGATTCCATTACATTCTTATTTAACAACATCTTTATGTTTGAGAAAGTACCGCCATTTGCATATGTCACAAATCCACTTGTGTGTAAATCACCAACATTTCTTGAATCAAGTTCACGTGTTGAAATTATATTTGCATTATTCGCATATATGTTAATATATTCGAAATTATAACCTTTTATAGAATTTTCACTAATAATACCAAATACTAATCCTGAAATACAATGTTCAATATCTGATTTATTACTATTTGTAGTGCTTGCGGTAGAAGATTGTATTGATTTGATATTTAAGGTTGATGATTGATCATTTAAAATAATTTCTGATTTTTTATTTACATCACCATTTATATCAAAATATCCCTTTGCAATAAGACCACCTGTTATGGCTTTTCCATAAGTACTTCCATCACCAGTTCCATTTTGCATTGCTTCAATTGTTACATTACCAGTAAATAATGAACCATATTTATTATATGATTTACCATCAATTGATTCTTTTGTAATAAACAATTTAAAATCATCATTAGCTTTCAAATTATTACCTTCAACTTTAGCAGCTAATCCACCAACGTACACGTTTCCTTTACTATTTAAATCAATTGTAGTTGCATTAAACATTGCTTTAGCTTTACCAAAATTTAGAGTTACTTTACCAATTATAATATCTGAACTTGCATTAATGTATCCTATAAATGGACTTACATATGCATTACCTGTTGAAATTAATGCTCGATAATTTACGCTATCATTTGAGTTTACATCTATATTTTCTAATCTCATTGGACTTTCTGCAATATATTGTCCAAATAATGTTCCTAAATATATATTTGTTGAACTACTATAAACATTACTAGAATTATTTCTTGTGCCGATTGAAAAATTATCTGCTTTAACAACTATTTTCTTTACATAAGTGTTAATTGCTTTTCCTGAAACAACACCAGCATATATATTTTTATCTATTGCTTTTGTTTCAATTATCCAAGCAGAATTTGCTTGATTGCAAGTTATGTCACTTATATCATCGATACTTCCGTTATTAGTCATCCCCGCAATACTTCCTGCATATATATTAGCATTTTGACAGATTATTGAATGTCTAGTTGTAACTTTAGAATTTATGATAATCGCACCATTATTTATACCTGCAACTCCCCCCGCATAAACATTATCAACACCAGTACTATTAGTGGTATCATTTACACCAATTGACATATTAATGTTAAGATTTCTAATTAAGGCATTATTATCAATAATTTTAAACAAACCACGATATAGATTTCCTGTTTCTGTTTCCGCTACATCAGTAATTGTTAAAAATAAATTAGATATACTATTATTATTCAATCCACAGATGACACCCTTGAAAGGATATGTTTCATTGCCTATTCCTTCAAAGCCACCATTTAAAATAGAAAAACTGTGAGATACTAAATAATAACCATTTTGGATAACATCAAAATATTTATTTGCTATAGCAGAAACTTTATTAGTTTCATTTTGATAATCGCTACTTTCTTTGAAGAAGTACTCATATGCATCAATGACATTAGTTATCTTTGAAATGTCTTCTCCCGCATCAAATATTTTTTGAAGAAGTATGAATTCACTATCTTTTGTTAATACAAAGCTATTTGCCATGTATTTACCATAATCACTTATTAATGGATCACGACGGTTAACACTTACAACAAGATTTTGATTAGGGGTTATTTCAAGTCGAGCAGTTGTTGATGTATTATCAATAATAGTTGTTTCAGTTTCATCAGTTATTAACCAATTAGTGAATATTTTGGTTTCATTCACTGCTCTTAATACAACTTTTGTACCCTCTTCTACTGTATATGTGTCTTCATATAATGTTGAAGAAGTTTTATTTACTCCTTGTCCAGTTACATATATTGAAACTACAGTTATTTTAGGAACCTTTATAGTATAGTATACTGAACCATCTTCGGCTTGAGGTTTCTTTGTATTATTGGATAACATACCAATTAGAAAAATGCTCAATCCAATTAGCAATACCATAATAAAGGAACCAATAATATATATTCTTTTGGAGCTATTTTTCATAGGTAGCTCTCCTTTCTTATTTATTTTGTAATTTTTGTTTTATCACTTGACATTACAATAATGTAATCATCTACCATTTCATAACCACCAAGACTAGTATCATATAACTTATATTCATTATCTTTCATACAAACTTTTACTTTGGCCTTAATTTCATAGTCACTTTGATTTGTTGGTAAAAAATCAAGGCTAAAATCTGAAGCTTGTGGTATATATAAAACCAGCGTTCCTGACGATTTATTTGAACTAGTAATACTAAAAACATAAGGTTTGCTTATATCTATATTACTTGCATCACCACTTAACAGTTTTTCTTGTAATTCTAAATCAAAGCCATTATGTATTTTATTTAAATCATCTTCATTAAAAATTAAATTTTTCCATGTAAGTTCTACTAAAAATGCTTTACCATCGTATAGACTAGTTCCATCTGGTGAATATCTTTCATCTTTCCCCGCATGTGAAAATACGTTTGCGGTTTGAATTTGTAATGTCTTAAAATCAATATCAAATAAAGTATTATCAATTTGTGAAAAAGCAATTAAACGATTAGATACTATCATATTGATAACATATACTTGTGTATATGGTTTATTAAGTTGGACTACAATAGATATATGTTCTATTGTATCTTTCAATTCTTCAACATCACTTTTTCTTTTAATTCCAACTGTTAAGTTATGAGTTTTACCTATTGAGATGCTACCACTAGTTTCATAAGAAAATAGATAGTTGTCACCTCTTTTTTCACCATCATTACTTACTACTTTAAATTCGTATTTGCAAGTATCATTGCCAACCTTTTGAGGAGTTCCCCATACATCTAATACATATAAGTCCTCACTACCATCAGGGTTAGTTATTTCATTACCTTTTGCGTCATAAAACTTTTTAACTGTTGTTATATTATATTCAATATCACGTTTGGTTACATCTTCACCAATATAATTCGTTAATTTAAACGATGCATAACTTACACCATTTTCTAATACAACTACTGAATTTTGTCCAGTATAATCAAAGTACAACGAAGTATAATATCCTCTAATTTCATCTTTTTCACTTTTAATATATTTACCTTCAATTTCAGCTGGTTTAGGAATGCTATTGATTAGCATTGCAAACAATACTCCACTTATTATTACTAATACTGTCAGTAAACAAAAGAATTTCTTTTTTAAATTCATCGTAGCACCTCCTAATCATTATTAGTAGCATCAATAAACAAATATATTGTAGATGTTGCGTCAACGTAATCGTCATCTGAACTTGCTCTTACTTGATCATCTAATACTACATATACTTGAAATTCATACTTCATAAATGTGCTATCGTCATTTTCATCATAGACTGGTAAATCAATATTTGCATCACTTGTTAAATTTTTAAATTGCGTTTTGGTACCATTTTTATATACTTTTCGATAAGAAATTGTACATGCAATGTTCCAAGTTTTTGCTTGTGATGTTCCATCAGGATTACGATATGCGGGCATACTTAATATAGAAGTTGCGGAAATCTTAAAATATCCTGCTACACCATTTTGTTCACCTGTTGCTTCATTCACATTTGCAACACTAAAATGATATGTTAGTGTATCTGCTGGCGCAACATTCATTGTTTCAATTCTTCTTACTTCTTCAATCACTTTACCATTTTCATCATAAATATATTCATTAATTGGAACTCCAATTATAACTTGATTATTACGATATAAATCACCACGTTCATAACAGAAATATAACTTATCACCAATATTAAAGTTTCCACTAGGATCTTGTTTAGTACTGTATTTTGCTAGAGTCGATGATGTTAAATACACGACAAAAACAAATACTACATATAAAAACACATACAATATTTTTTTAGTTTTTAAAATACTCTTTAACATCCTCTTCCCCTTTCTTATTTATTTTGTTCTACTTCTTCTTTATTTGAAGTAGTTTTTCCTTCTACTTTCTTTAAATATTTATCAATTAAATTTAAACCTTCAATTAGTATAAAACCAATAAGCGCAATAGTTACAATTCCAATAGGTGATTTTATCCAATTTACCATTTTTGAATATCCTCGCCAAACTGAAGTTACCTCACCTATAATATAGTTGACATCAAATTCAGGATCAGGATCATTATTAGCATTTATTCCTTTTGTTATAACCATATCGCCATTCCTAGCAATTATTTGATGCGTAGTTGGTTTACTATCGCCTGGTTTTTGATATGCTACAATCATGCCTACTTGGTATTCTGCATTCTTTCTAGGTTTTACAAAAACCATATCACCTCTAGAAATTGATTCTTTATATTCTGGATTATACATACTATCAGATATAACCACAAAAGTATAATGGCCTAACATTTTAGTTGGATTCTCTTTATCAATTTTTCTTTTTACAATATATATACAACACAAGATAATTATAATAATCATAACAATAAAGATAATGGTTTCAAAAACACGAAAGATTTTTCTAGCCATAATTAGTCAACCTGTTCTACATATAGTTCAAATTCAATTCTACACTTTAAACCATATTCCAAATATGATGCATTAGTCATTGCTTTTATATTATCTAAAACAAACTTTTCATATTGTTCTAAAGTTAATTTTTCAATCATTTTTGTTAATTCACTATAGGTTGGATTAGTTGAAACTGTATAACCCATTATCGTATTTTTTTGTTCTGTAGTTAATAGTTTATATCTTACAGTTATTTCTTTCCCTAACGCATTAGTAAAAGTAAATAATGGTTCTCCAATAGGATTAGAGTGGAAATATACATTATATTCATACAAGTTAAGTTTAGTAGAAACTATATAATAAGTTTTACCATCAATAACAAATGATTCCTCAATTGTTGTTGATTTAGTAAGATAATTATAATGTTCTAAATAACGATATTTATCTACTAAATTTTTTAAATCAGTAAGTGTATTTGTATCGTTATAACTATTTAGTAAATTCTTCTGAGTTGGAGTTAAATCACTATAATAAACGGTCGTTGCATTAAATATAAATGCAGGTTCATTATTTGTTAATCCATCTAAATACGTTTTAGCATCATTGTCAAATGTTACAATACAATATGTCGTTGTACCTATTTCATAGTATTCTTTTATCTTAGCTTTAGATGTGGCACCAAGCGAATTATTATTAGACTCATATTTACAATCATTTAAAAATTTTAAATATTGATTATAAACTAAATTACTATAGGTATCGCTTGTAATTGTTGTAATATCACTAGTAGTTAATTCACTAAATGTAACTTCTTTATTAGCTATTGTAAAAACTGGTTCATTATTTTTAAATGTATCTAAATATTGTTTAGCATTAAGACTACTAACACTTGTAACAATATAATCATTACCTGTAGCAGTTACTCTATCTGTAATTTGATATTTATTAACATCAAATGTTCTAGTAGCATCATTTGTTATGAATTTTGTGTTCTCGATAAATGATTTATAATTTTTATAATTCATATAATTAGCGTAGTTATTTAAATCGGCAGTTGAATAGTTATAAGCAAAATAATGTGTTTCATATACTGAACAGCTTTCTAATTTAGCAATATCATCAATGGTCAATTCACTATATTTTTTGGATGATAACGCACTTATTGTTGCATCTTTTGAATTCCATTTATTATCATAGTAGTCGAATGTAATGGATTGTAAACTAAATGTTGGTTCACTAGTATAATTATTATAATAATCAACCAAATTAGAATAACTACTTACATTTAGATAACTTCCGTTATATTCAACATTAGCACCATATCCGTTTTTAACTACTGAAGAAGATGAATTACTAACATAGTAATATTTATATTCATTAGCATTTTCAACCAAATCATATGATATATATATTGAATTATTTTTAACTAAATCATAACTTTTATAAGTTGCGTTTAAAAGATTGTCGGTTAGTTCATATATTTTGTAAGTATTGTTGCTGATAGAACCGCCACCTACGTTTTGACCGATATTCCATTTTATTTGCATTGTCACGTCTTCTCTGGTATCACCTAAACCAAGTTTTAATATTTCATCTAATTGGCTATCGGTAATATTTTCAAAACTTAAATCAGCATAATAGAAATATATCGTTTTACCATTTTCATCTTTTTCGAAGGCTTTTTTAAATGTTAGTGAACTTGAAGTTTTAAATAACTCGCAATTCGCAACATTAGAATTTATAACTTCATCATAATCTGCTTTATTTGTTAATTGCGAATAGGCGTCATATGAAATAACTTCTGATGGATTGCTTTTTAATTGATAAGTTAATAAATTTTCAACACTTGAATTGTATATGTTAACTTCAAAACTTATTGGATTTTCTATCGGATTATTTGAAAGATCTTCTAAAAAATCCCATTTTATTTCGTTAACACTAGTATCTGTATAGCCATCATTGTCTAATCTAAAACGTATTTTAGAACGCTTAGATATTGCCGCATAAACTTCCGAATAATTAGAAATTTGAAAATACCAACTTCCTGTATCTCCCTCATTTAGTTTTTTACTGAAACCTGCAGCAAGATTAATAGATTTGCCATCTCTTTTAGTTACACCTTTTATGTCCCATTTTGCAACATGGGCTGTTGTAGCATCACTATCTAATTCTGTAAAATACTTAGCATCTGTTTTGCTACTTTTGGTACCACTAATAGCTAGTAATACAACAAGTACCACAAAAGCAAACGCAAAGATATAAGCTTTTTTAATTTTTATTTTTTTAGTCATTAGGGTACCCCCTTTCAAAATTTTATTCGTATACTAATACTGATTTAACAGTTATTTTTACTGTATATGTGGCAAGTCCTGTAGAAGCAATTTGTGTATCATCTTTATCGTTTGTGCCACTATTTTTCCAATACCATTCTAATTTAAATATTCTTGAACTGTTTGCGGGAATATAAATATTATTTAGTTCCAAACTATTTGCAGGTACATAGTAGTCATTTATATTTGAATTATCACTTTCATGCAAATTTAATTTAAATATCATCGGAATACTATATTCATTTACTTCATCTAAATTTATATCAATATTTAATGCTTTTGAATTTTTATTTATTAATTCAAAATAATATTCACCTTTCTTACCTGGATAAATAACCTTGTCATCTTTATATTTTCCAAAAATGTTCCATTCTGTACTTACAATCCCACCATCAATCTCACTCACAATTAATGATATAGGTTTTACATCAGAACTTGTTTTAGCAATATTAGTAAAAACTAAACATATAGTTATTAATGCTAGGACAATACATCCAACAACAATTCTTAAGAATTTAGTCATGTCATACAAAGTACCTGAGTAAACTCCATTAAGTGAATAGGTATTTAAATGTTTATCTACTTTTGCTACAACTTTGTTATTTTTAATACTATATATATTGTATTTTAAACTCTCATCCATTTGTAAGCCGTACTTACCACTAGAAACATTTTCCAAGAATTCTTCATCATTTGATAATATTGTGTTTCCTTTAACTCGTGCTACAACTTTTTTGTCATGATCTTTTATTGTTCTAAAATACAAATAATAACTGAGTATTTTCTTATCTATATTTCTCATATTACATACTCCCCTTAATGTTATTCATATATATTCTTAACAAAATATACCAATATAAATAATATACTTTGTTAAGAATGTGATATATATCACTATTCTTACTTTTTACAAAACAGTTGGAACAAAGATAAAGCCACAATTTTATCTTTGTTCTTGTATTAATGTTTTGTTTTGTGGCTTGTTAATTAATTAACTGAATTTATTTACTAATTATTTTATACTCTTTGAATTAGTCAACTTGAGTGAAAGTAACATCTGCAACAACATTGATTTCAGCTACACCTGCACTACCTAATGTAGTATCAGTAGTATCAGTAGTATCGTTACCATCAAAAGGCCAAGCCCATTTAATAGTTATTTCTGTAGCAGTTGTTTGTTCAATTGCTAATTGTTGTACAGGAAGTTCAATTGTTCCTTTTGCATCAACTGTTGTTTCTGCTCCGCCTACACCTGCATATGTAATTTTTACAGGTATATTATTTGCATTTGTAATTGTTAATACAATTTTTGCTTCTGCAGCAACTTCACCAGTATTCTTTAATGCCAATGTTACAGAGCCCTCAGTACCTGGAGCAACAACTTTTTTTCCATCTTTTGATTTTACTGTTTCCCCATATGATGTTTCGAATAAATTAAATGCAATTGTTTTTGTTTCAAGATCAGCTCCATCAAATGACCATTTTGCTACTCTTGCAGTATCAGAGCCTTGTACTTTGCTAGTATATTTAGCCCAAGTACCTGAAACTAAAGATAATGTAATTAATGCAACGAATGCAGTGATTACACCAGCAATTAAAATTCTATTTTTCTTCATTTTAATTCTCCTTTAAATTTTTTAAGTATTTGTTTATTTTATATATATCATCGTGTGTGGCCACGTTGATATCAACTTTAAACTCACCATATGGTGAGGTTCATCTAAAAATAGATGCCTATA
>OGRD01000425.1_pt1 | contig 22960 bp, 21 predicted proteins | sample 1553441 | NCBI WGS metagenome assembly OGRD01 (sample SAMEA2580106, study PRJEB22360) | human gut metagenome | biome: human gut; feature: human-associated habitat; material: faeces | place: Denmark | collected 2008/2010
GCTACTACCACAATCGTCTCTACCGAGTCGGTGGTGTTCACATACATGCCCTTTTCTGCTATCTTCGCGGGAAGCCTTCGTAGGCATCGTAAATGCGCATATTGCAGTCAGTGTAGTCAGTTGCACCGTAGAAGTGGAAGAAGTGGATGACTGCATCGTAGTTTGTCTTGGTACGAAAAAAGTTGACTCTTAAAACGACAAACTTATGAGTCAAAAAGAAGTAGGTGTAGCGGGTACACCGGAGAAAAAAGTCCGCACAAAGAAAGAGTACTCAGCCGAGTTTATTCAAAAAACGGTATGTGATTACTATCGTTCCGGCACGAGTCTTGCTGCGTTTTGTAAAACATCCAACCTACCGTACACCACGGTGCGGGATTGGGTGGAAAAATTTACAGACAAGTATCCTGTTATGGCGTCAAAAGAAGTGTCAAAAGATGAGCAGACTCGTGCCTTGGAGGAGGAGAATGCTCGATTGCGTAAGGAGTTGGCCGCAATGACCAAAGAACGCGACACGGCCGCTTATAGAGCCCACGCGTGGGAGACAATGGTCGATGTAGCCGAAGAGATGTTTCAGATACCTATCAAAAAAAACTTGGCACCAAACTGTAAATCGCCTCTTAACCGGTTCTTACACGATGACAGTAAAAGATATTTGCAAGGTATTTGGCGCAACGAAACAGGCGTACTACAAGCGCGATTTGTCGCAGTTGCAAACTCGTTTGTTGCAGGAACAGATAGCGATTGATTATGCATTGAGCATTCGCCAATCAGACCCCGGCATAGGCGCAAGGAAACTCTACGCAATGTATTGTAAAGAAAGTGCTTGCGAGGGTAAACCGCTTAGTCGAGACCACTTTTCCCGCCTGCTCAAAGAGCGTCAGATGATGCTGCGTGTACATCGTTCCAAAGTGCCAAAGACGACCGATTCAAGGCACCACCTGCCGCTATATCCCAACAAAGTATTGGATGTCATTCCCATACATGCTAATCAGATATGGGTGTCAGACATCACCTATATCAAAGTGTGGGATGACAAGCCGACCGACCAATTCCATTTTTGCTATTTGGCGCTCATTACCGACGCTTACAGCAAGATGGTTAAGGATTATGCCGTAGGCGGTTCGTTGGAAACTATCCACCCCTTATCTGCCTTGCAGATGGCCTTGTCGTCGCAGCCCCAAGACTTTGATGTTAGCGGTCTGACGCACCATTCGGACAGGGGCGTGCAATATGCCAGCGCACAGTATGTGCAGTTGCTCAAAAAGCACAACATCACTATCAGTATGACAGAGGATGGCAATCCGAAGCATAATGCCATAGCCGAGCGCATCAACAACACTATAAAGAACGAGTTTTTTGCGAAACTGTCGTTTGAGTCGATAGAGGAGGTACGAGAAAATGTGAGTAAGGCGGTAGAGTTTTACAATCAGCGTCGTCCTCACATGAGTATCAACGGATTAACTTCCACCTCTCTGAAGGTAGTAGTCAACCTCATATCGGATTAACAAATAACTGGGTCAACCAACCTCAGTATTAAGGCACAATTTGGTCAACCCTTTTCAGGACGACACAGCACTATGCATCGCAAAGCCATTTCCGCATCACTGCCGAATTACTTACAGAGGATATACAGAAGATACACGGTAGATATACGGTACATATACGGTAGATAACCGAACGACGACCAAACAAAAACAAGCGCAAAACCGACCCGCAATAGAGCGATATGGCACTCATATCCCATCTAAAACACAGGCAGAACGCCTCCAAACGCAAATTTAGAGAAAAGACACAATAAGCCACTTGCGCAATTCAACAATTTTCCGTACTTTTGCAGTCCGTATCATTTGACAGTGTATTTAGCAATGGATTTCTTAGACGAATTAAACGAATCGCAACGAGCAGCGGTAGAATACATCAGCGGACCCGAGTTGGTGGTGGCAGGCGCAGGCTCCGGCAAAACGCGTGTCTTGACCTACAAGATAGCCTATCTCTTGCAATCAGGCATACGCGCAAACAATATATTGGCACTTACCTTCACCAACAAAGCCGCACGCGAGATGAAAGAGCGTATCATGCGCCTTGTCCCCGCCGCCGATGCGCGCTACCTCTGGATGGGTACCTTCCACTCTATCTGCGCACGCCTCTTGCGCACCGAAGCGGAACGAATTGGCTTTACGCGCGACTTCTCTATCTACGATACCACCGACTCCAAATCGCTCATCAAGCAGATACTCAAAGACCTCCGGCTCGATGAGAAAATATACAAAATCGGCAATGTTCTCGGGCGTATCTCTACGGCAAAGAATATGCTTATTTCTGCCGATGAATACGGCGATTATCGCGATTTTTCCCAAGCAGATACCGAGGCGAGAATGTACCAAATGGCGGAGGTGTACAAGTCCTACCAAGCACGCCTCAAAGCAGCCAACGCAATGGACTTCGACGACTTGCTCGTCAATATGAACCGCCTGCTCGAACTCAATGTCGAGGTGCGACAAAAGTACCAACAGGCGTTCCAATATGTCTTGGTGGACGAGTACCAGGATACCAACTTTGTGCAATACCGCCTCATCAAGCACTTGGCAGAACCACAAAACCGCATCTGCGTTGTCGGCGACGACGCACAGTCGATCTACGCCTTTCGTGGCGCAGACATACGCAATATCCTCGGCTTTCAACGCGATTATTCTAACGCACGCCTCTACAAACTCGAGCGCAACTATCGCTCCACGCAGATCATCGTCAACGCCGCCAATTCGCTCATCGAGCATAATGTACACCGTATCCCTAAAGAGGTCTATTCCGAGAAGGAAGAGGGGCAACGCCTCGACCTCACCGCTTACGAGTCCGACAGAGAAGAAGGCGAAGCCGTTGCACGAGCCGTCTCTACCGATCACAACCTCTATCACCGCCCATACGATGATATAGCCATACTCTATCGCACCAACGCACAATCGCGCGCCTTCGAGAACGAGTTGCGCAAACGAAACATACCCTATCGCATCTACGGCGGTACATCGTTCTACCAACGCAAAGAGATCAAAGATGCCATTGCCTACTTCCGCTTGGCAGTCAATCCGCGCGATAACGAGGCACTCACCCGTGTCATCAATGTCCCTGCACGCGGCATAGGCGATACTACTATCCGTAAGGTGGCAGACGCGGCAGCGGCTTTCTCCGTCAGTATGCTGGAGGTCGTCGCTCACCCCCTTGAATGCCGACTGTCCGTGCAAAACGCCACTGCCAAAAAACTGCTAAGTTTTGCCGATTTCATCGGGCGTCTTAGCGAAGCGGCAGAGACCAAAGACGCCTATGAGTTCGCCGAAATGGTGCTTGCGCAGTCCGGTCTCCGCACTGCGGCACTCGCCGACCACTCACCCGAAGGCATCGACCGTGCGCAAAATATCCAAGAACTGCTCTCCGGTATTCGAGAGTTCGTCGATAATCGAACAGAAGAAAGTATTTCCTTTACGCCCATTACCGACTTCCTCGCAGAGGTATCGCTCCTTACCGACCAAGACGAGAAACTCAACGACCAAACGCCTCGCGTAACGCTTATGACTATCCACGCCGCCAAAGGGCTTGAGTTCCCGGTGGTCTATATCGTCGGATTGGAGGAGAACCTGTTCCCCTCGCAGTTCTGCAGCAAGCCGAGCGAGATAGAGGAAGAGAGACGCCTCCTCTATGTCGCTATCACGCGAGCAATGGACGCCTGCTACCTATCGTATGCCAAGCAACGCTTTCGCAACGGACAAGTGTGCATTACATCACCTTCACGCTTCCTCAACGACATCGACCGCCGTTATCTGCAACTCATGGCACCGGAGGCCGATCCGGTACGAACCAACCGCACACGCTGGAGCCGCTCTTCCTGGGAAGACGACGATAGCAATTTCTCCCTACCATACCGCTCCGCGCATAGCGAAGACGAACCTGCACCAGTCTTCCAAAAGAACATCCGACCGATAACAGCATCGATGAATGCGGGCAAATCTGACAATACTGACTATCCCGAGGGAAGCCGTGTCTTCCATCGCGTATTCGGCGAAGGCACCGTGTTGCGCGTCTATCGAGAAAACGACAACGACAAGATAGATATTGCTTTCGATACCAAAGGACAGAAAACCCTTTTGCTTACCTACGCCCGATTAGAGAAACGATGAAACACTACGGAGGCATAGTATGTTTGGTCTGCGTGATGCTCTTTCCGGCATCGCTCGAATATACTTGCGCCGCCCCCGCACGCTTAGACTCGCTCGCTTTCCGCATCGAGGGAGGCGATACGCTCTACCTTGCCTATCTGCACGATGTGTATGTCTATCCACCGCTTAAGTTCAAGAATAAGAAACAAGAACGCTTCTATTGGCGCACGGTACGAGATGTAAAGAAAACACTCCCCTACGCCAAGATGATTAGCAAGGATATGGCGTTTGCCGACGAAGAACTCGCCAAAATACAAGATCCCAAAGAGCGCAAACGCTGGTGGAAGAAATACGAGAAGTATCTGTTCCAGAAATATGAGCAGGATTTTCGCGGAATGTACGCCTCCCAAGGGCAGATGTTGATGAAACTGATGGATAGAGAAAGCGAGCGTACCAGTTACGAACTGATACGCCAATATCGCGGCAAAGCCAGTGCTAACTTCTGGCAGTTTGTTGCTAAGTTATTCAAAAACGACTTGAAGGAAGAATATGACGCCCAAGACAAAGACAAGATCGTAGAGCGAGTCATCAATCTGGTTGAGGCGGGACAGTTGTGAGGTAGTCATCCTGCTCTTTTATCAATACCTTGAATTTCCGTATCTGTACCAGCAGCATACTTACGGCGGTGAGTGCGGCGAGCGTATCGCTGATAGGCAGACTCCACCATACGCCCATCAGTGGGTTCTCCGTGAAGAGCAACGGCACCAACAGAGTCAGCGGAATCAGATACAGCACCTGTCGCGTCAGGCTCAAGAAGATAGCCTTCCCCGCCATACCGATACTGGTAAATAGGTTTCCCGCCACCATCTGAAAACCAACGATCAGCATAGAGCAGCAGATAATACGCATAGGCGTTACCGATTGCTCTATCAGTTCGGTATCGTGCGTGAAGACCCGCACCACCCATTCGGGGCAGCATTCGCCCAATACAAACACAATACCCGTAGTGATAGTGGCACAGATAGCCGTCAGTTTGAAGGCATGTAGCATACGGTGATACTGCTTCGCACCATAGTTATACCCCACTATCGGTTGCATGCCTTGGTTCAAGCCCATCACAATCATCGCAAACACAAACACCAAACGGTTGATAACGCCGTAAGTGGCAATCGCCAAATCACCTCCGTAGCGTTTCAATTGGTTGTTGATGATAATCACTACAAAGCAACTGGCAAGGTTCGTCAAGAACGGCGACAGACCTACCGACAACGCCTGCAGCGTGATTTGTTTATCTAATTTCCAAATATGTCGGTGGAAGTGTATCAGTTCCTTAGGATTGCAAAATATCGTGAATTGCCACGCCACGGCAATAGCCTGCGAAATCACCGTCGCCAATGCAGCACCGCACACACCCATATCCAATACGAAGATAAAAATAGGGTCGAGGATGATATTCACTACCACTGCCACTATCGTCGATGTCATCGCCATCTTCGGGTGTCCCATCGAGCGCAAAATACTGTTCAAACCATAGTAGATATGCGTCAATATATTAGCCCACAGGATAATCTCCATATATTGCCGAGCATACTCTAATGTATCTTCGCTTGCGCCGAAAGTCAACAAAATAGGCCCTAACCAAATCAGACCGACCAACATCACGAGTGTACCCAGTATCAGGTTGAGTACCAGCACATTACCTAATACCTTATTAGCGGCTTCGTAGTCTTTTTCTCCGAGTTTGATAGCCAATACCGTACTTGCTCCCACACCTACCAAACTACCGAAAGCAGCACATATATCCATAAACGGCTTAGCCACCGTCAGCGCAGACAACGCCAACGCCCCACACCCGTGCCCGATATAGATAGTGTCCACTATATTGTATAGCGAACTGGCCGTCATCGCAATGATAGCGGGCAAAGCGAACCTAAGCAACAATTTGCCTACAGGTTCAGTTCCTAAGGCAGTTGTATTCTGAGAAGCCATACGAGATTCTTACTTTCTTGTGTAGAGAACGATACCTACAGTTTCCTTATATATCCCTTATATATCCCTTATGTAGAGGACTATACCTATTCACAGTTCCCTTATACAGAAAACTCTACCAATTTTCAGTTTCCTTGTATAGAGAACTATCCAAGATTACAACTTTCTTGCGATTTCATCGAACATCTTAGCCGCAGGATGACCGTCTTGCATAGTGATAGGTTCACCCTCATCGCCGGCTTCGCGGATGCTCTGTACCAGCGGAATCTGACCGAGCAACGGCACACCTAGTTCCTCTGCCAAGCGTTTACCGCCGTCGCGACCAAAGATATAGTAGCGATGGTCGGGCAACTCAGCGGGAGTAAACCATGCCATATTCTCTATCAATCCCAATACAGGTACATCGATTTTCTCGTTGCGGAACATATCCACACCCTTGCGGGCGTCGGTCAGAGCCACAGGTTGCGGTGTCGTAACCACAATAGCACCCGTCAGATGCAGTAGCGATACCAAGGTCAGATGTATATCCGAAGTACCGGGCGGCAAGTCAATTAGGAAGTAGTCCAATTCGCCCCAGTGCGCATCTTCTATCATCTGTTTAAGTGCATTGCTCGCCATACCACCGCGCCATACCACCGCCTGCTCAGGATCGACAAAGAACCCTATCGACAGCATCTTTACTCCATACTGCTCTATCGGCTCTATCAGCGTACGCCCGCCCTCTTCTACCGATACGGGGCGGCAGTCTTCGGTGTGGAACATCTTAGGCATACTCGGACCGTGAATATCCGCGTCCAATAGGCCTACACGCTTGCCCATTCGAGCCAAAGCAATCGCCAGATTGGCAGTTACCGTCGATTTGCCCACACCGCCTTTACCGCTATGGATAGCGATGATTTTCTTCGCATTCAACGGAGAAGCTGCTGCTTGTTGCTGTATGTTTTGCTTGCGAAACTTAGTATGGATATGTACGGCGGCATTCGGCTCAGCGTAGGTCTGTATCGCCACCTCGGCGGCTTTCTCCACCGACCGCATAAAAGGGTCGTTATCCTTATCAAAGATGAGCGAAAAACTTACCTCCAATCCGCTGATACGAATGTCGTCTTCGAGCATACCGCTCTCTATCAAGTCCTTCCCTGTACCAGGATAGCGCACATGGCGCAAAGCGTCTATTATCTGCTGAGGATACATAGTCTGCTATCAAAAACGATACCTAACCGACGCTACCAATGCCCAATCGAAGAGCGAGAGGTGATAGTTGTCGTTGAATGCCACACCGTATCCGGGGCGGAAGTCCAAAGACAGGTTCACGGGCGCACCGTCGAACACCACCTCAGTACCCGCAATGGCATTCAAGCCGAACTTGCCCAATATGGGCGAGTTGTAATAGACATCGCCTACACGCGTCGGATACAGATCGCTGCATAACCCCAGACTCAGACCACCACCTGCATACCAATCTACCCGTCCTTCATCGAACTCGGCGATGGTGTTCTGATACACCACATTCGGGTTGAGTTCGAAGGTGTACATACTCATAGAGCCGGTATAGTTGCCATTCCCTGCAGCGGTGGACATCAAGCGCACGCCCAAGTCGGCTTCCAAAGCAAGGTGGTCCACACCAAAGACAAACCCTTTGTAGGACACACCATACATACTACCTACCATACCTCCGACACTATGTTTGTAGTTTTGTGCCGACAGGCAAAGGGTCGTAAAACACAATAGTGCGAGAGAAATATACTTTTTCATATTACTAAATCTTAATCAGTCATTTTTGTTCAATATAATCAATGCCCCAATAACACCGGGTACCCAACCGAGACACATAAGAATAAGGACTATGACAAAACTACCACACCCTTTATCCACCACCGCAAGGGGTGGAAATATGACGGCTAATATAACCCGAAGACAGGACATAGACAGAGCGTATTGGCGTTTACCCTACTTGCACACCGTTTTTCACAGGTGCCGAAACGGTAGTTACCACCAATTTGCCGTCGGCATCTACTGCTGACAGAATCATACCTTGCGACTCGATACCCATCATCTTACGCGGTGGGAAGTTGGCGATAAACAGCACCTGCTTGCCGATCAGCACCGTCGGATCGGGGTAACTCTGTGCAATACCTGATAGGATAGTGCGCCCGCCCATACCATCATCGAGGCAGAACTGCAACAGGCGATCCGATTTCTTTACAGGTTGGCAGTCCAGCACGGTGGCTACACGGATATCTGCCTTATCGAAGTCGTCAATCGTAGTGGCGGCTTTCACCTCAGCGGGACGCCAGTTGCGCAGAGCCTCAGCCTGTACTGCCGCCTCGTTCTCCGCTTTGATACGAGCCAGGCGGTCCAACTGTGCTTGGATAGCCTCATCCTCTATCTTCTCAAAGAGCAACGAGACCTCGCCTAACGAGTGCCCCGCAGGCAGCAGGTCGATCGACCCAAGTTGCGACCACTCGGTGTGTTCTATATTGAGCATCTTGCGCAGTTTCTCCGATGAGAACGGCAAGAACGGCTCAAAAGCAATGCTTAGGTTAGCCGCAATCTGCAAAGCCACATTCAGCACCGTGGCAGTACGCTCCATGTCGGTCTTTGCCAGTTTCCACGGCTCCATATCTGCCAAATACTTATTGCCGATACGCGCTAAGTTCATCGCTTCTTTCTGTGCATCGCGGAAGCGGAAGCCGTTGAGCAACTCTTCCAACTGCTCTTTGATGTTGCAGAAATCGCGGATAGTGGCTTGGTCGTACTCGGTGAGCGCACCCGCAACAGGCACTTTGCCGCCGAAGTACTTATTGGTCAGCACCAGTGCACGGTTCACAAAGTTGCCGTAGATAGCCACCAATTCATTGTTGTTGCGAGCCTGGAAATCCGACCAAGTAAAGTCGTTGTCCTTAGTCTCGGGCGCATTGGCGGTCAGCACATAGCGTAGCACATCTTGCTTACCCGGGAAATCTACCAAATACTCGTTGAGCCAAACAGCCCAGTTGCGCGAGGTAGAGATCTTGTCGCCCTCTAGGTTCAAAAACTCGTTGGCAGGTACATTATCGGGCAAGATGTACGAGCCATCGGCTTTCAGCATCGAGGGGAATACGATACAGTGGAATACGATGTTGTCCTTACCAATGAAATGAATCAAGCGGGTAGAGTCGTCTTTCCACCAAGTCTCCCATTTGCCGTATTTCTCCGGTTGCGCATCGCATAGTTCTTTGGTGTTGGAGATGTAGCCGATAGGAGCGTCGAACCATACATACAACACCTTGCCTTCTGCGCCTTCTACGGGCACGGGAATACCCCAATCCAAGTCGCGCGTTACGGCACGAGGTTTCAGTCCGCCGTCAAGCCACGACTTGCACTGCCCATATACATTCGGACGCCACTCTTTGTGGTCCTCCAATATCCACTTCTCGAGCCATTGCTGATATTGGTCGAGCGGCAGATACCAGTGGGTGGTGGCTTTCTTGGTCAGCGGATTACCATTCACCGCATTGTATGGGTTGATCAACTCATCGGGCGACAAGGTAGCACCACATTTCTCGCATTGGTCGCCATAAGCCCCCTGCGCATGACAACGCGGACACTCACCGCGGATATTGCGGTCGGTCAGAAACTCCTGTGTTTCAGGGTCGTAGAACTGCTCCGTGGTCTGCTGTACGAATTTCCCCTCGTCGTATAGTTTGCGGAAATAGTCAGATGCAAACTGATGGTGAATCTGGCTGGTGGTACGCGAATAGATATCGTAGGAGATACCAAACTGCTCGAACGACGATTTGATTAGGTTGTGGTATCTGTCCACTACCTCTTGTGTGGTGATACCCTCTTTGCGTGCACGGATAGTAACGGGAACACCATGCTCATCGCTTCCGCCTACAAACAGCACTTGCTCGCCACGCAGACGCAGGTAGCGAACATAAATATCAGCCGGCACATACACACCCGCCAAATGCCCGATATGTACGGGACCGTTGGCATAAGGGAGTGCCGCAGTAACTAAAGTTCGTTGAAAAGCCATATCTGTTGTTCAGAATTTATGATTAGTCAAATTAGGTTATGGTTGCCGGACTATGCTACACCTGCAAGATTATGTTTCACCTCGCAAAAATAGACAAGTCTATCATAGCATTTTAGCATGCAAAATTACGACAAAAAAATGACTTACACAAATTTATTGTGATTTTAGCTGTGCCGCAGGCTCTACAAGCAAGTGCATAGTTAGTGAAAATAATCGCCCTTTCATTACATTACCACTACACATTGTGCATTCTTCATTATTCATTCCTTTATTATGCATTGTCAAAGTACCGTCTGTTACAGACCATACACAAAGGATATACAAAAGATATACATACCCGTTGGCGGAATTAATTCAGTGCATATTTAATTCTCCCGATGGGTCTATTATTGATAAAATTCACATACTGTAGCATGGTTAGCGCACTGATTTTGCCAATGATTCTAGCAAACAGACCATTAGTTATCGTTGCGTAGTTTCTAATGACTAAGAACTGGCCTGTTAGTTGTGAGGATAGCGTCTCGATTCTTTTTCTCGCCTTGGCAAATGGAACAAATGTAGGTTTCCAATTCTTCTGATTAAGTCTATATGGACATTCCAATCTAATGTGCGCTGTGTTGAACAAATCAAGTTGTACATCCGCTCCAATGTATCCCTTATCTCCGTATATACTACAGTCGTGATAAGTCAACTTAACATCTTTCATGTAGTTCAAGTCTGCTGCGCTTGCTTTTGATAAATCGTAGGAATGTATAACACCGGTTAATCCACAGATAGCGTGTAACTTATATCCAAAATAGTAAGTATTCTGAGAAGCGCAATAACCAAAGTCCGGTGCCTTTGAAAAGTCCCCTGTTCTTCCCATTTTGCAACGCCTTCCCCTAGCAACGCGACATACTTCAATGGGTTTTGAGTCCACAAAAAACTGCGTCTCTTCACTATCCATTTTCATTGCCAATCGTTTGCGTATGTTCTCGCATAAGCCTGCCGTTGCCTTTCTACGGTCGTTATATTGTCTGCGTGAAATAAGGTTTGGAAATTGCTCCTTACACTCTTGTAGTTTAGAATCAAATAGCCACTTTTCGCTGTCTATACTTTCAGATTCTGCTGCCAAGGACAAAGCCACAACTTCTAAATCTGAAAACTTTAGAACCCGACCACGACGACGAGGCATATTTCCATATTCATTGACGAGATTTTCCGAGTCTTGCTTGCATATCTCGAGAATTTTGACGAACTTTGCATACAGATTGCACATATCTTGATTTGAACTTAATGTTTTTGAGACAACTAAGTTACTAAAAATCAATGATATATGCAACTTTTTCTTCATTTTTTTCAACAAAAATAATTCCGCCAACGGGTTTTTATGAACAACAAACAAGAGTTGTGGAAACAATCCACAAGTTACATCTTTTGGGGTGTATTGATGTATTCGGTGTTAGGCATCGTATCCGGTATTGTCAGTTCTATTGGGACTGCTTCCAATTTTATGAGTCTTTTGCGTGGTGGAGGTGGTACTCCGAGTATCGGTTCTATTCTTTGCTCTGTCGGTGTCATTGCCGGCTATGTATTTTTCTTCCTTGGCATTATGAAATTCTCAGGTGTCGTTGAGGAAAAGGATGTACCCTATATCAACAAAATCAAGAAGGCCGTTATTTGCGCCCTTTGCGCTACAGCATGCGGTCTGATTCCTGCTTTCGGTGCTTTGATTGCTTGGGCACTCAATCTGGCAGCACAAATCCTTTTCCTGATAGCCTATAATAACCTCCGCAAATCCGCTACTTTCCCGTCTTTGGAAGGCGCACAAAAATTGTTTGTAGCGGCTGTTTTGAGTTTGGTAGGGGCTTGCTTGTCTTTTATTCCTGCCGTAAACCCCATTTTGAGTTTTATTGCTATGATATTTATGCTTATCGGTTGGAATAAGATTCGCACTGCTCAACTTCCTGCTGAGGCAGAGTCTGCAGCAGAAACTGCTGTTGTAGAGAGCACGGAAAACAAGTAATACCAACGATTACTAACAATAAAAAAAGGCTTTGCCTTCATTTTCAAGGGAGGGTGTCTGATAAGTTGTAGGCACCCTCCTTTATGGTTATTCATATTTTCCTAGATAGATGGTCGTTTCGGCGTGTTTCATAAGGAATACGACCTCGCTTTTTGGATATGTCAAAAAAAAATAGTAACTTTGCGGCTCATTTTGCAATCAATAAATTTCTATCAATATGTCTTTACAATGTGGCATAGTAGGTCTGCCTAATGTGGGCAAATCGACCTTGTTTAACTGCTTGAGCAACGCAAAAGCACAATCTGCCAATTTCCCTTTCTGCACCATAGAGCCCAATGTAGGAGTTATCACCGTCCCCGATGAGCGACTGATCAAACTCGGCGAACTATGCAAACCGGAGCGTGGTGTCATCCCAACCACCGTTGAAATCGTCGATATTGCCGGGTTAGTCAAAGGTGCCAGTCAGGGCGAAGGCTTGGGCAATAAGTTCCTCGCTAATATCCGCGAAACCGATGCCATCATTCATGTACTTCGTTGTTTCGATGATGAAAATGTAGTGCATGTAGATGGCTCTGTCGATCCGGTGCGCGACAAGGAGATTATCGATACCGAGTTGCAACTCAAAGACCTCGAGACTGTAGAATCACGCATTCAGAAAACCGAGAAACAAGCCAAAGCGGGTGGCGATAAGCAGGCAAAAATAGCCCTTGAAGTGCTATATAAATACAAGGAAGCACTTTCCTCCGGCAAGAATGCTCGCTCGGTTGAATTGAGCAACAAAGAGGAAGAGCAGGCGGCTAAAGAGATGTTTCTCCTGACCAACAAACCCGTTATGTATGTCTGCAATGTCGATGAAGCCTCAGCCGTTACGGGCAATGCGTATGTCGAGCAGGTAAAAGAGGCAGTCAAAGACGAGAACGCACAAGTACTTGTATTGGCAGCCAAGATAGAGAGCGAGATAGCCGAACTCGAGACCTACGAGGAGCGACAGATGTTCCTCGAGGAAATCGGTCTCAAAGAATCAGGTGTCAACCGCCTCATCAAAGCGGCGTATGCGCTCCTCGACCTCCGCACTTTCCTTACCGCCGGTAGCGATGAAGTCCGTGCTTGGACCTTCAAAGCCGGCAGCAAAGCCCCTCAATGTGCAGGCGTCATCCATACCGACTTCGAGCGCGGGTTCATCCGTGCCGAAGTAATCAAATACGACGATTTCATCGCTCTCGGAGGCGAAGCCGCATGCCGTGCTGCGGGCAAACTCGGTATCGAAGGCAAAGACTATCTCGTGCAAGACGGCGACATTATGCACTTCTTGTTCAATGTCTGATACGCTATCGGAATCTAAAAGATTCTAATCTTTCTTAACCAACCAAGGCCTTTATCTCGACGCCTCTTTGTCGAATGCTTGTCGAGACCTAATGCGGACCTAAGGAGGATGACGAATCGTTAAAATAATACAACTATGTTCGATTTTCTCAACTCATGGATGCAAGCGGGCGGATGGCTCGTAGCAGGTGTATTGGTCGTAGTGGGCTTTGTGCTGCTTATCTATGGTGCCGATTGGCTCGTAGCAGGCGCAAGCGGGGTTGCCAAACGCTTTCAAGTGAGCAACCTCGTCATCGGACTCACCGTAGTGGCTATGGGTACTAGTACGCCCGAGTTTGTAGTCAATATGGTCTCGGTCAATGATGGCACCACCGATTTGGCTATCACCAATATCCTCGGCAGCAATATCCTCAATGTGTTTCTTATCCTAGGTAGTACTGCCCTGCTCTGCCCTATCTGCTCACAGGCTACCAGCCGCAAGGTGGATATTCCCTTGGCTTCTCTTGCCGGCATTATGGTGTTGCTGTTTGGTATTTTCAGCGACGGAATAATGCGTTGGGGCGGTATTCTCCTGCTCATTATCTTTGTTCTCTATATGGCTTATACGCTTCGGCACGCCAAAGATTATACCGATGAAAACAACGATATTCAGCCTATGAATATCGGCAAAGCCGTCGCACTGATTCTGCTCGGTTTGGTTGGTTTGGTCGTCGGAGGCGAGATGATTGTTAAGAGTGCCGTACATATCGCTACGGCTGCCGGTGTCAGCGAATCGATTATCGGACTTACCATCGTTGCCCTCGGTACTTCCCTTCCCGAATTGGCTACATCGCTAATGGCTGCAGCAAAAAAGAACAGCGACATCGCACTCGGCAATGTTATCGGTAGCAATATCTTCAATGTCTTTATGATTCTCGGTTGCAGTGCTACTATCGCACCGCTCCCCGCCTACAAAGGTTTTGTCTTAGATAGCGTTATGGCGGCACTCGGCTGCTTGCTCGTATGGCTCTTTGTGATGACCAACAAAAAGCACGAGATACGCTGGTGGCATGGGGCTATCTTGCTGCTCATCTATGTCGTCTATATGGGCTATCGACTGATGAATGCGTAAGTTTTAGCACATCATTGCAACAAAAGAGGGGGTCTTGCAAGTGGCAGACTCTCTCTTTTTATTTTGTGTTCCCCTTTGTGATTGCTCGCCTGTTTCGGTCGGTTTCTGTCGTACCGACAAAGACTTAATTTATCCCCAATTCATCGAGTAGTTGTCGGTTAAACGCCCTGCGTTCGGGGTCATACCACCAGCCCCATTTATTGAAGTATTTGCACATATTTACGATATGTATCCATAGAAGTCGCATACTATGGTATGAGCCTTTTTTGTGGTTATGCACTATCTGTATAGCGGGATAATAGAGCGTCAGATAATCGCGATGGATACGCCTTGTCAGGTCTATATCCTCGGGGTACATAAAGTATCGTTCGTCAAAAAGCCCCGCTTTCAACGCGGCTTCTGTACGCAGTAGCATAAAACATCCGCTCAGATACGGCACATTCATCGGCCGATTGTACCCAGATGCACGCAACTCGTATCGAGCATTGCGCCGAGCGATTATTCGTTTGGGCAAGAAACGCCTGCCGAATACATCTATCGGAGTGGGAAGCAACTTGCAGAGATATTGCGTTTCGCCATTGGGATATACCACCTTCGGCATCAGTTGCCCTACCGACGGTTGTGCGTCCATAAAACGGCACAGACTATCAATTTCCTCCGCATTCAACGATATATCTGCATTCAATACCAGATGATACGGCACCTTGTCGTACACACTCTCTCGCAATGCCACATTATGCGCCTTTCCGTACCCTGCATTCTCGCCCATAAACACATACTCCACTCGGCTACCGTCCTTCGCCATTCGTCCTTCGTCCTTCGTCCTTATTCCATCATCCTTGCTCCATCGTCCTTGCTCCATCGTTCCTTGTCCATCGTCCACAACCATCCCACCTTCCTGCCTTGCTACGATACAGCCCCATTCGGCAGGTAGGTTGTTTGCGCCTTGTGTCTCCGAGTTATCAATCAGATAAACCTTTTTTACCCATTGAATGCGGAGCAATTCGCTTACCAACGGTATCACCTCCCCCACCCAATCCGGATGATACACCACTATCGACACATTCAACATACGGCTCGGCTATTTGCGGTATTTTAAGAAGCCGTTGATTGCCCAATGCACTAAGTAGTACACGCTGCGCACCAACCCTAGTTGCTCTACCCGATAATAGACCAAGAATTGCGGCTTAATCATCTTTCGTTTGTTGGCGGTGGCACCATTTATATTTAGGCGGTAGTTGGCCAATATCTTTTTGTTGCCGTATGCGTAATCGGTTTGTTTGAGCAAAGATAGCCACAGTACATAATCATCACGCAGACTGCGCAACTCCTCATGGAAATAGACATCATGAAATTTGCTTCTGTCTATCATCGTTGTGAGGCATGGGAGGTTGCAGGTCTTGAGCAGGTCTTTGTAATTCATTTTCGCCGGCACAATCAGCGGGCGAAGAACCTCCTTGCCTTGCTCATCTACACGCCGGCACGATGCGGCTACTATCGAGCCCTTTTTCTCAGCCATAAAGCGCAGTTGATCTTCAAGGAATGTCTTGTCCCAATAGTCGTCCGAGTCAAGAAATACCATATACCGTCCTTGGGCTTCTCTGATACCGTGATTGCGGGCTGATGCACTGCCACCGTTAGGCTGCGAGAACACCCGAATACGATTGTCTTTGGCTGCGTAATCAAGAGCAATTTGTTCACTGTTATCTTTGCTTCCGTCATTGACAATCAGCATCTCCCAATCGGGATATGTTTGCGCCAGCACACTCTCGATAGTCTGTCCTACAAAGCGTTCACCATTGTACAACGGTGTGATAATACTTACCAAATTATCTTGCATATCGTATCTTAAATTTACATACATAGTATAAAACGACCACTCTGCTCCACAATTTCTTCCATAGCGGGCGACTACTCCGTTTCCACAACCCTGTTGTATTGGTAGAAGTACCAATATGCCGCCTATAGAGCAGATATGGAGTGTCGATAAACCGCACTTTGCCTGTCATCTCTGCTACCAATCCGAGCCATATATCGTGCCCTATCTCTTTTGTCGCAGGGAAAGGCAATGCATAGTCTAAGAGACTTCGACGAAACGCCATACACGAGCCATAGTAAGTATTGTTTAGCGAGTTTTTCAGTATCCCCGCACCCGAATGATATAGCGAGAAAAAGTTCGGATTCACGATGTGCTGTTTTTCATCGGTGAGCATACTATTGGTGCAAACCAAATCCACTGACCTCAATTCGTCTATGCAGCGTTGATATTTTCCGGGCAACCAAACATCGTCCTGGTCGCTTAAGAAAATAATATCCCCTATGGCGTGCTTTAGTGCGTTCTCAAAATTGCTTTTTACGCTATGGCAATGGCTATGAATGAGTTTGATGCGCTTGTCGTTGATAGAAGCAACTATTTCTATTGTGCGATCTGTGCTGTCGTCGTCTGCCACTATCACCTCATCATCCGCCGCCAACTGCTCAATGATTGAGCGCAGTTGTGCCTCAATGTATGTTTCGCCGTTATATGTCGCTATACAAACCGAGTTCATTGTTTAGAGATGTTCAGCGCAAAAACAGCGCAGTTTCCAATAGATAAACGCCCATACATTGCAAAATACATCGGGGTGATAGGCTTGGTAGTGCATCCGTGCCTCTTTTAGTCGTATGCTCCAACTGCGCCAAAAGCGGTATTTTACAGCACCCAAAGTATTGTCTCCGTGTTGGCGATAATACATTGTAGGCCGATTGATATATACTACCATACCCTGCTTTCTTTTTACATTGACGGCAATGGCAGAATCGTGCATCAGTGCTTTCTCTCCGAATGGCAAAGCCGCCTTGCGTGCGGATTGATTCAGCAGCATTGTACACCCCGTAACACTATTGCATATTGCCAAATACTCTGCACGCTCATTCAGTACGGCAGGTTTGATAAAAGAGTATTGCCAAAATGATTTCGACACTATGTGTAGGTTCTCATCCGTTACTATCAAATCAGAATGCACCACAATGGGAGTATCTGCTCCGTATTGTTCCTCACTTTCTTGCATCTTGTTTTGCAATAAGCGCAATTTATCGCTCAACCATACATCATCTTGGTCCGCAAAGGCAACATACCCGTTTCCTCCACACTCCGATAACAGGTATTCAAACGAACGCATAGCCCCTCTGTTATTACCATCGCTTACCCATTGTATGCGCGGATCTCGGTTGGTATAGCGTTGCAGTATATCCGTCGTCCCGTCGGTAGAACCGTCATCACGCACCACCAATCGCCAATCGGGCATATCCTGCGCAAGGATAGAATCTAATTGTGCTTCTATGTAGCGGGCACCATTATATGTGGACATCAGAATGGTAATCATCTCTATTACAACATATTATTTTCGTGTTGCATAAAGTCCTCCTTCCAAAATAGTCGGGCTTTGTTGAGTTGCTTTTCTTTTACCGCTTCGATATTCCCGTCGCGCAAGTCGAATAGTGTACAAACATCGTATATGGGAGCGTGCAGTTCTTTGGCTTTTTGAGTAAAAACGATAGTCGTATGAATGCAAAACGCGAATAGCAATACACACCCGGTCTGTTTGAGCAGTGCGGCATAAGGAATTGTAGTTCCTTGGTCTTCCGCTTCTTGTATCAGTTGGAATACCCATACAATGATCAGCGGCACAAAATAGGAGCGCACACGATTGAGCAAATAGTAGTATTGGTAACTGACAGCAATCAACGCAATACCCGCTATGGCAGCAGTGGCAAGCGTATTCCAACGCGATTCGTGGTAGTGTAGGTAGTACTCTGTACAAACAATCAGCATAGCATATACAGCCCAAATACTCTGTATCTGTTTGCCTAACTGCAAGTGGTGCGTCAGCGATGACATTGTTCCCGTTGTAAGGATATTGAGTGTACCTGTAGCGATATGCGATACCGGCAATAGCAACATCACGCCCAATATAAACATAAGTATCTGAAATACAATCGGACGCACCCGTAGGTTGTGCAGTGGATATGCCAATAGGCATAGTGTTACCACAAAGATGCCCGACTTATGCATCGATGCCGACAATACCGCCCATACTACCGCCAAGAAGTACTTGCGTTTCTGCAAGCATAGTATCATAAAAATAAAGAAAGACACTGCCAAACACTGGCGAAAGGCAGCAAAGATCAGGTTGTAATCCAATACAACGAGCAACATCAAAGCAAAACTGCGTTTGCGTGGTATCTGCTTGAATAACAGCCAAATAGCAATAAAGTATATGGTAGATATAATCGCCGTTACGCCATATAGCGGCACTCCCCAACTATTGAGCAAGGCACATAGCAGCGAGTATCCTATCTCGTAAGTGTATTCGCTTGGATTGTGCCATACCTCGCTTATAGTACCTATCCAAACATAGTGGTTGTGATAGTTGAGAATATCCCCGCCGTAATAGTACTTTATCGTGAATAGCACATAGATTGTGGTGAAGGCCAGTACATACACCGCCTTTTGCAATGCAGGCACACGCTCTGTCAGAAAATCTGACAAACCAAACACCATTGCCACTATCAATATCAGAGTTATGTAGTTCAACCGATTGCTAAATCAAGTTTGCAAAGATACTGCTTTTTTGGAATATACACAACTATTTGAGAGAATATACACAACAAAAAAAGCCCAAAACTCTCGTTTCGGACTTTTTCTTTTGGGTCTGCACTATGCAAAGTGGTTCGGCAGATTGCCTGCTGCCTACGCAACCGATGACCGCTATGTAGCGTTGTCGTATTGGTTGCAGTCGGATACAGAGCAAATTATTCTGCTGCGTTCTCTGCGGGAGCCTCTGCTGCAGCGGCTTCTTGTGCTGCCTCTACAACTGGGGCGGCGGCGTATTGCCAATGCATCGGCTGCCTCTTGGCGTTTCTTGGCTACCTCAGCGGCTTTAGCCTTGTTGGTCTCTACCTCTTGTGCGAGCAGAGCCTTGGCTGCGGCTACTTTCTTATCAGCCTCTGCTTGGCTGATCTTGCCGTTCTTTGCGTCTTTCTGAGCCTTCCAAGCATCGAAACGCTTCTGAGCCTCTTCTTGACTAAATGCGCCTTTTGCTACACCGCCATTCAGGTGCTTCATCAGCAATACGCCCTCACCCGAGAGGATGTTGCGTACGGTGTCTGTCGGTTCTGCACCTACATTGAGCCAATACAAAGCGCGGTCGAAATCAAGAACCACTGCACTCGGATTGGTGTTGGGGTTGAAAGAACCAATGCGTTCGATAATTTTGCCATCGCGTGGCGAGCGGCTGTCTGCTACTACGATGTGGTAGAAAGCATAGTCTTTATGACCATGACGAGCCAAACGAATCTTTGTTGCCATTTAGACTGTTGTGTTGTGGGCTACGACTACTCGAATCGCCTGCCCGAGTTAATAAATTATGTTTCTATTGCCCCTCGGCGAGAAGACAACGGGCGTCCCTACACCAAAAAGCGTGCAAAGTTACGCCAAAAATCTGAAACTTGCAAATATATTTTGCCTTTTCGTTTTTTTTCTGTAATTTTGCCGACAAATTTTGTCCTTATGTTGATTAGCGACCCAAGAATAGACCTTCCCATCCTGCATCTCGTAGGCGAAGAGGCAGACCGTCTCGGGCTCGACTGCTATGTGATTGGCGGTTGGGTACGCGATTTGTTTCTTCATCGCCCGAGTACCGACATCGATATCGTGGTGGTTAGGCGAGATACCGTCCCTGCCATGCAGCAAGATACTATCTCCTCTGTGCAAGACACCCATTCAGTCGTACAAGATACTGTGCCTGCCGCTCAAGAATACAACACCAATATGCCCGCAGAGCCGAAGAATACTGCCAAGAAAGAGGTGAGTATAGGTATCCGCTTGGCAGAAGCGGTAGCCAAACGCTTAGGCAGAGGCGCGCACTTGAGTGTATTTCGCACTTATGGTACGGCGCAGGTAAAGAAACACGATCTTGAACTCGAGTTTGTAGGTGCACGCCGAGAGAGTTATCACCACGATTCGCGCAATCCGATTGTAGAGGACGGTACACTCCAAGAGGATCAGAACAGGCGTGATTTTACAATCAATGCCTTGGCTATCTGCCTCAACCAATCGCGCTATGGCGAGTTGCTCGACCCCTTTGGCGGCATAGCCGATATGGAAAAATGTATCATCCGCACCCCGCTTGACCCGGACATCACTTTCTCTGATGACCCGCTCCGTATGATGCGGGCTATCCGATTTGCCACTCAACTCGGCTTCTCGCTCAACCTCACTACCTTCGAGGCTATCGAGCGTAACCGTGAGCGTATCCGTATTATCACCCGTGAGCGTATCGCCGATGAACTCAACAAGATTATGCTTTCTCGCCGTCCGTCGGTAGGCTGGATGTTGCTCGATAAGACAGGATTGCTCCCGCTAATCTTCCCCGAGTTGGCTGCGCTCAAAGGTGTGGAGGTCAAGGAAGGCAAAGGGCACAAGGATGTCTTCTTGCATACTATGCAGGTGCTAGATAATGTAGCAGAAAAGTCCGACAAACTATGGCTTCGTTGGGCGGCTCTCTTGCACGATATAGGCAAACCTCGCTCCAAGGCATGGGATCCGCAGGCAGGATGGACATTCCGCAACCATAACTATCTTGGTGCGCGTATGATTCCGCGTATCTTCGGGCATATGAAACTGCCGCAGAATGAGAAGATGGACTATGTAGTCAAGATGGTAGATCTCCACATGCGGCCTATCAACCTGATAGAGGATACCGTTACCGACTCGGCTGTCCGTCGTCTCCTGTTTGAGGCAGGCGATGACATCGATGATCTGATGCTCCTCTGCGATGCCGACATTACCTCACGCAATGCCGACAAAGTGGCGCGTTTCCATCGTAACTACGAATTGGTAAGGCAGAAAATGGTGGAACTCGAAGAGAAAGACCGTATCCGCAATTTCCAACCGCCCGTGCGAGGGGAAGAGATTATGCAACTGCTCCACCTGCCGCCGTGCGCTATGGTGGGCGAACTAAAGACGGCTATCAAAGATGCTATCCTCGATGGCATCATTCCCAACGATTACGATGCCGCCAAAGCCTACCTCCTCCGCTTAGCACACGACCGCGGACTAGATGCGTAAAAACAACAAAGGAATTATATATCAGTTGGCAGTGATTTGCTTGCAATGCTAACAAAATCAGATACTTATATAGGTTAGTTTCAATAATGATAATTTAACCTGTAATTGTTAGTTGTCGTATAGGTATAATGTCGGACTTACTGCCAATAAGTAATAGTTCCTTTTTTTATTAGTCCATATTCCATACTTTCAAAGCAATACCATACAGCATTTTTTGGCGCTGTGCGATGGTATCTTGATCCCAATGATCGAATGAGTTCAACAACGCGTTGGTTCTGTTGATTGCGGTATTCACCCCGACTTGCTCCAAATCACTAAGACAGCGAGTAAGATAGGTTTCTTGGCATATTCCTTAACTTTATCGCTGTATTTGTCGTTGTGTATCGAGCCATTGATAGGCTGTTCTAACAAGGTGAGATCGCCCAACATCGACCGTAACTGTTCGTAATTTGTACCTAACTGATTATAATATTCCAACAATTCAGGATGAGGAGTCTGCGGTAAGATATGTTCTATTTCGTAATTCTTGATGTAGGATTCAATAGAACATGGTTTCAAAGCATTGATTCGCGATTGGTCGATGTACATTGAAAGTTTCGCAAGAATGTAGCGAACACGATATTGCTGAAGGTCGCCTTCTGCAAATGAGAGAAAACGCGCCTTGAACTCTGCATTCTTCTTTGTAATCTCAGGTTTCATCTCTGTTTGAACAAAGTTGACAAGATCGGTCATTGATTGCACTTTCTGTAGAGAAAGATTCCATTTGCCAAATTGCTTCTCGTATATTTTTGCCTGCTCGCGCGTGAACAAAATAGTAGAACAGATATGTTTCGAGGTTCTTGGCCAAGAAATTAAACATATCCGCTTGGAGGTTTCGAGCGGTAAGAAGTAAAATCAGATGCTGTCGAAAAGCACTTCCCCCAAGGTAGATAATGTTCTTAAGGTGGGCATTATCATTACCTATAGCATCTTTTCCCTTAGCGAAATTCACATAGCATTTTGCATTCTCTGTCAGGCGTGCAACAAAGCCAAAAGGATCGCTGACATAACCACACTTAGCCGCATTATCATGCATCCAGTTGTAGATAAGATCCTCACGCATAACATTTTCCTGTTTGTCCGTACTATTATCTAAACCGGGATAATTGGACACTATGAAATATCGCAAGAATCGGAGGGGCTTTTCGTTGGCATCATCCAAAGAGAGGCTGTCTAACAAGTATGTTGGGCAGTCTCTTTGTTTAGTTGGAGAGTTTCA
>OGRD01000435.1_pt1 | contig 22579 bp, 19 predicted proteins | sample 1553441 | NCBI WGS metagenome assembly OGRD01 (sample SAMEA2580106, study PRJEB22360) | human gut metagenome | biome: human gut; feature: human-associated habitat; material: faeces | place: Denmark | collected 2008/2010
GGAATTCATTACATCTTTAAAACAAAAAGCTTCTAGATTCTAAAAGAAAAGAGAATATCAGATGATACGCTCTCTTTTTCCTTTGTTTTCCAAAGAATGTTAAGCGCCACATTACTTACCTTATAGCCACTATCAGGGGTAACTTCTACCTTAATTTTCTCACGTAAGTGATATTTTCTATCTTAGAAAGAGAAACCTATCATCCACCATTTTGAAGAAAAAGACGCATAAGTCTATTAAAAAATCCTGTGAATTAATCACAGGATCCCTTTTTTGCGTTTTGAATATCTTCTTCCTCTTTCTTTAGAAGAGAATTGATTCTTTCTTCATCGTCAAACCTTGTATCGTAGACAAAGAGAATATCCGGAACTTTGTAGACATCCATTCTTTTTGCAAGAGAGGAACGCACAAACCCTTTGCAACGATTCAATTCCTCGATATGTTTCTCAGGATTTTTTGCACCCATGAAGGAAACATATACTCTCGCAAGGGAATTATCGCTGTTGATTTCTACGTGGTTCACAGAAGGAAGACCAACCTTAGGGTTTTTTAACTCAAAGGTAAGAATATCAGAGATATTGCGGGTTATAAGCGCTTTAATTCTTCCTTGTCTTTGAGCCATTATTTTTTATCCACCATCTCGTATCCTTCGATGATGTCTCCTTCTTTTAAGTCATTGAAGTTATCGATAGTAAAGCCACATTCATAGCCCTCTTTAACTTCTTTAACGTCATCTTTGAAACGTTTCAAAGACCCTAATTTTCCTTCATAAGTGATGACTCCATCTCTTAAGAGGCGGACTTTCTCACCAGTTTTGATAAGTCCGGAGGTCACATAAGCACCAGCGACTGTACCAACGTGGGAGATTTTGTAGATATGGCGAATCTCGGCTTGTCCGGTGACGTTTTCCACTTTTTCAGCTTTATACATACCTTTCATAAGGTTCGTCATTTCGTCGATTAATTCGTAAATGATACGATGTGGTCTGATTTCGACATGAGCCTCAGTCGCTTTTTGAGCGATTCTGGCATCTGGACGAATATTGAAAGCGTAAATAAGAGCGCCAGTAGCTTGGGCTAAAAGGATATCGCTATCGTTAATAGCACCCGCTTGAGCGGCAATCACCTTAATCTTGATTTGATCGTTGGATAATTTTTCAAGAGAGGCTTTTAAGGCTTCCGCAGAACCATCCGTATCTGCTTTGATGATAACGTTGATGTTTTGAATGTTTCCGGCGTTAACCAAGTTATTTAAATCTTCCAAAGACATTGCAGCCGTGCCAGCTTGGGCTTTTTCTTTCTTTGCCAAAGCTCTTCTTTCAGCAATTTCACGGGCTTCTCTCTCTGTTGGGAAGGCCATAAAACGGTCACCTGCATTTGGAACAGCACTTAAACCTGTAACGGAAACTGGTGTAGATGGGCCAGCAGATTTTAAGACTGTGCCGAATTCGTTAGACATACGGCGGATTTTTCCATAAATTTCACCGACAACGACATAGTCGGAGTTCTTTAATGTGCCATTTTGAACAAGAAGAGTGGCTTTTGGTCCTTCTCCTTTATCCAAATTCGCTTCCAAGACAGTACCGATCGCATAACGATTTGGATTGGCTTTCAACTCCATCATTTCCGCTTTTAAGAGAATCGCTTCAAGAAGGTCATTTAAGCCTTGCCCTGTTTTTGCAGAGCATTCCACCATCAAAACCTCTCCGCCATATTCTTCGCCATAGATGTCATGTTGCATAAGCTCCTCTTTAACTCTTTGAGGATTTGCACCAGGTTTATCCATCTTGTTAATGGCAACAATGATTTGGCAGTTTGCTGCTTTAGCGTGGTTAATGGCTTCAACAGTCTGAGGCATAACGCCATCATCGGCTGCAACCACAAGAACAACAATATCCGTAACATCGGCACCTCTTGCTCTCATTGCGGTAAACGCAGCGTGCCCAGGGGTATCGATGATCGTAACTTTTTTGCCATGGATTTCTTTTTGATAGGCACCGATGGCTTGGGAAATGCCACCAGCTTCTCCACCGGCAACATTTGAGTGACGGATAGCGTCGATAATAGAGGTTTTACCATGGTCGACGTGTCCCATAACGGTGACGATTGGGGCTCTTTCTTTCAAATCGGCTGGATCATCTTCGATTTCGAGATCTTCGAAATGTTCTGCATCCACTACTTTTTCTTTCTTGAAATCGTAGTTAAATTCCAAACAAATGGTTCCAATTGTTTCATCGTCTAGCATTTGATTGATCGTAACCATCTTCCCATTCATAAATAAGAATTTGATGATGGCATTAGCAGGAACATTAATTGCTTTAGAGAGTTCCGCGACAGAAAGAGGTTTCGAATAAACGAAAACTCCGCCATTTACTTTCGCGTATTCCTCTTTTTTCTTTTGGAATGGACGAGATTCAAAGTTGGCTTGACGGGAATTGTGTCCCTCATTCTTCTTTGAGTCATATGCATTATTTTTCTTCATGTTTTGCCCCTTTCAATGATTTACTTACATAGGCTAACGCTGCTTTTTTATCAACGATGCCAATGAAATTGATTTCATCATGTCCTAAGGCATTTCCTAGTTCAGCTGACGTGAAACTATCATCCATAGGTATATGACGGGAAATCACCATTTTTTCAATGGATTTGCTTTGGTTGGAAGTAAGATTATTGGCTTTGACGACAAATCTTACTTTATCGAGGTGAGATAGGAAATCCTCCCCGATAATGGCTCTTCTAGAGACATAGAGGATTCCTAAGAATCCCAAACGTGGATCTTTTTCCATATTCTCCTCCTAAGAAGCTTGCCCACCTTTGAAGGTGGGCATAGCATCATTATTTATTATCGTCGTAGTATTCATCGAAATCGTCGTAATCGATGGAATCATCGTCATTTTGATCGATTTCGTTTTCTTCTTGCTCGATTTCGGCAAGCTCTTCGTCAGAATAGATTGGCATTGCTTCGCTAGCAGGCACTTCATTTGGAGTGACACGAGCAACTTCGTTATCAGAGATGTTGTGAGGACGTTTGCTCTTTCCAAATTTATGGGCGCCTTTCTTATCTTCTTTCTCATCTTTGCTTTGAGAAAGTTCTTTTTCAAGCTCATCCAAGGTCTTTGTGGTCTTAACTTCGGTTGTTTCAACAGGCTTAACGACTGGGGTTTTTTCCACTTTGACTTCTTCTTTTACTGGAGTTAGGGTTTCTTCCACAGGGGTAGAAACTTTTTCTTCGGTTGGAGCAACTTCAGAAGTAACTGTTGTTTCTTCTAATTCGACATCGTCTTCATTCACTTCAGGAACAACAGGTGTAACTTCTTCGGCTGGCTCATTCGCTTTATTGGCAAGTTCCTCGGCAGAACGTTTTGCATATTCTTCACGGCTCTTTGCCTTCTTAAGCTCTTCGGCCGTCTTTTCAACTTCTTCAAGTGGAGTGTATTCTAAGCCTTCCTCTTCAGCATCGCTCTTCTTATAAACACGAATATTCCATCCGGTGAGCTTATTGGCTAAAGTGGCATTTGATCCACGTTTTCCGATGGCAACAGCGTATTGGTCATCATCGATAACAACGGCTGCTGTTGGATGAGGAAGAGAGTTTTCATCGATGATTTTGACACCAAGAACATTGGCTGGGCGCATTGCTTCAGCAATATATAATGGGGTGTAATCGCTATAAGGGATGATATCAATCTTCTCTTTGTATTTGGAATTGCCAAGCTGGGAGACAACCTTTTGAATACGGGTGCCGCCTTGTCCGATACAAGCGCCGATTGGATCGACGTCTTCGTTAGTGCTAGCAACCGCGACCTTGCTTCTTACGCCAGCTCTTCTAGCAATGCCTTTGATAACGACGGTTCCGTCATAGATTTCATGGATTTCCTCTTCAAAGAGTCTCTTTAAGAAACCTTCGGTAGAACGGGTGGCTTTGATTTGTGGTCCTTTTGGTCCGTGTCCCATATCGTCTTTGGCTTGTTTGACCTCTTCGATATAGACTTTGATGATATCGCCAAGTTTGAAGTCTTCGTCACCGATTAAATCTTCTTTATAAAGTTCGGTGGTTCCCTTACCGATATTGACGGTAACGGAAGAGCCAGAAACAGCTTCGACAGTGCCAGTAACCAATTCACCAATGTGGTCTTTATAGATTTCATAAAGAACCTCATGTCCTGCTTCGGCAATCTTTTGGGTAAGAACGCTACGGAAGGAGGAGGCGGTTAATTTAGAAAGGGTCTCAAATGGGCAATAGACACGATAATCTTCACCCACTTTGAGGTTTTTCTTTTCTTCTTCGATTAAGGAGATTAAGTGTTTCATCTCTTCTTTCTTCGAAGCGTTATTTCTTGATTTCATGAAAGAAAGATCTTCTTTGATGGAATCAATCTTGTCTTCGGCGTCAATTAAGGCGTCTTCTTTAGAGATTTCAAGATAATCGTCTTGGACTTCATCGACGACTTTCTTTAATTGGGCGATGGTAACGTGCCCATTTTCCTCATCGATGTTTACTTCGACTCTTGCGTCGTTGCCACCATGTAAATAACGGGTGTAGGCGATTTGAAGAGCATCGTGCAAAGCGTTGATGATGGCTTGATGGCTAACGCCTTTGCTATCGGCAATAGCGTTTACAGCCTCTTGGAATTGTTCAACATTCATTGTTTTTTCCTCTTTTAATTAGAATTCAATTGCTAAACGAGCTTTATCAATAGTGTCTCGTTTCAGTATCACTTTTTGGACTCGGGTTTTGTTTTTAATCCCGAGCGTCACTTCATTCTCATTTGCTTCTAGAAGGGTTCCTTCTAAGGTATTTAACCCTTTGTAAGGATGAGAGAGATGGAAATTGACATAATTTCCAACGTATTTCTCGAGTTTGTCTAAGGAGAGCGGCTTCTCTGCCCCAAGGGACGATACGTCCAATGTATATGGGGATTTGATGGGGTCACTCTCATCGAGTATAGGATTGATGATATTACTTATAGCGACGATGTCATCGAGAGAAATCGGCGAATCTCTGTCAATAAACACATGAAGGGTTAGACCGTCTTTATCTTTCGAGAGAGAAACATCTGCAAGGGTGTATCCTTCTTTCTCTAAGGTGGGTTCTAATGCTTCTTTAACGTCATCGATTTCTTTCATTTTTTCCTCCTAAATAAACAAAAAGGTGGCTCCGTAAGGAAACCACTCAAGAAATATGAGCGTCGTAGAGCCTCATCGAGGATCATCTACATGAATGATTATCAAGCATTCTTCGTCTCTTTTCAAGAGAAAAACAATATTAGAGCGAAGTTTTTCTAGAAATGCTTGGAGAACTAATGCGAAGCGGGGCGTTCCTCTTCCAATGCGATAATTGTTTGACCGACATTATCGCATATTTTTTCAAATTTCGGCACTTTTGCAGTCGACTATTACTTTTGCCGAATGTAAGATGTATATTATTTCTAAGAGGTAAATGTTATGTATATAAATAGAGCAATTGAAAAAACAATCATTAATTACTCCAAACAATTTCCTTGCATCACAATTTATGGAGCGAGGCAAGTCGGGAAGTCCACACTCATCTCCCACCTATTTCCCACTGGATTTACCAAAATAACAATGGACGACATGGAACTTAGAAGTCGCGCCAAAATTAGCCCTAGAGATTTCTTAGAGTCATATAAGTTGCCCCTTTGTATCGACGAAATCCAAAAGGCTCCAGAACTACTCGAAGAAATAAAAAAGATTATTGATATACATAAAGAAAAATGGCTGTTCGAAAACAAGCCTACCGAATTGCTGTTCATAATAACAGGCTCTAATCAATTAGACTTAAGAAAACAAGTCGGCGATTCACTAGCGGGAAGAACCGCAATTCTTAATATGTGTTCTCTATCTAATGCCGAAATTTCTGGATATCAAAGTAACTCAGAATTTAATCCAGATATAGAAACATTGAAACAAAAAGAGGCTTCTAAACTCAGCAAATATAGAACGAGAAAAGAAATATTTGAGAGTATTTTTAAAGGTGGCATGCCAGAATACATTTCTTCCAATATTGATAGGCAAGCATTCTTTTCATCATACATAAAAACATATCTCGAAAAAGATGTTGCCGGATTAATCAGTGTTGATAACATTCCGACATTTTTCCGTTTTATGCAATATATCGCATTAAGAACTGGATGCACCATTGACTACAGCGATATTGCCATCAATATCGGAGTGAGCGTTAATACAATCAAAAGTTGGACAAACATTTTAATCACAACAAAAATTATATTTTTATTAGAACCATACGCTAAGAATTTGTCGAATCGCATCATAAAAACTCCAACTCTTCACTTTTTAGATACAGGCTTATGTGCCTACCTGGGAAGATGGCCAAACGCTGAATCGTTAGAAAACGGGCCTCTTAATGGAAAAATCTATGAGACATATGTTGTAACCGAAATCTTAAAAAGTTTCTATAATGCCGGATATGATCCGGAACTGTTTGGAGAAAAACAGTTATATTTTTATCGAGATAGAGATAAAAAAGAGGTTGATTTTATAATTGAAACTGTGGATGGCATATATCCAATCGAAATCAAAAAAGGCACAAAACCAAGCAATCCCGATAAAAACTTTCATGTACTAAATAAATTTGGTAAAAAAGTCTTCCCAGGCATTGTAATCGATAGTAGAGACAAAATATTTAAAATTAATGATATGGCATATGAGGTGCCCATCGAGTTAATTGGATTATAAGAGATTTACGTTACTTACAAAAAACGAAAGCGCGATCATATTTGTTACACCTACAGAAATGGTTCCTGGCTTCCTACCATCATCGCAAATAAAATTTATCTAATTCAAAAGAATGAATGAGCATCAAGTGATATTGATTATTACGACAAAAGGAGATTTTATATTTCAAAACGAGAAATGAGCTCGTTAAAAACATGCGGCTTCAAAGATCTAATAATAGATATCACTTTTTGAGCACAGGAAAAAGGCTAGGCAACTAACTCTATTTTAATTAATTAGAATAGCTTTCGGTTGATACGACGCAAAACAATTCATGACGACCGCAAAATAAGCAAAAAAATCATTTTTTATAACGTAAAATGGGGAAATTAAAATATGAATAAGTGTTGATTTTTTAATTTCTATATGATTTTATGTTTAAGGAATTCACCCGTGGTAGCTAATGACTACCGCCTAGTGGGAATTCTTTTTTATTTATAATTTCCCAAATTTTATCAATATCGTCAGGACATAATTTATAGTCCTTTAATACTTCACTTAAATATTCTTTTGGTTTTCAATTCGAGATTGGCATTCATTTTTGTGAAGAATTGGAAGAGAAATTAATGATTGTGGTGAACATTATTTATAAGTGTTGAATACAAACGTAACTGAGTTTTTAAATGTTGCCTCGTTAATTGATTTCCATTCACTTTTAGTTCCTTCAAAAAATACCGTTTCTAAGTCTTTGCACTCAGAAAAATTCTGAAAATAAGAAATTGAAGAAATCTTTGGAATATAGATCTTTTTCATCCCTTCCACTGCTCTCCAAAACGAACCAGCTAAGATGCAATAAATAGATTTTCCAGCATAATATTTAGGAACAACTATTTCGCCATTAGAAGGAACAAAATTATAACCAGCAACAAAAGCGGAATTAGTTTCATCAGGTGTGTTGTATTTCAAAATGGTTTTCTTTTTGCCGTAAATCGTGATGTTTTGTGTCACTAAAAAGTTGTCAGTAATCTCATTTTTGAGGGACGAATCTAAATACCATTCGTTACACCCATAAATGTAATCGGGACTAATCCAGTCAAAAGCCGATAGTTTTCTTCTTTCTGGGAATTGTATCGTTTTAACTTCACTTCCATCAATAACAAGCTTGACACTAAATTTGGTTCTTAATTCATCGGGTGTCTCATACAAACAATACTTGTAAATCACACTATTTCCTTCAAATGTGAAATAGTAATTGTCATCAGCTATGCTTGTTGGAAACGTTGCTGAAAAAGAATAGGTTTTCGCGACATCGCATTCCAAATTTAAGCTAATGGAATTCCCGAAAAGCATATTTACAGAGTATTCAGCGCCATTTGCTTCTCTAATAAATTTTGGAGAAACTATTTTATACTCAACTGGTTTTAGGTTAGAACTAAGCAATTTTAATGTAAAACTAACAGAATAAGCGTCAGAGCCAAAACGGTTTGCGTTCAGCTAGTTTTTCGAAAGAAAGAGCTATGTTTCCATCGGTTGCTGTGGCTTTATTGCTATATATAGTCTTTGCTAAATTTTGTTCGTCGTTTGTGCATCCAACAAGCAGAAATAATGCGACGATTGAAAATAGTCTCTTTTTCATAAAAATACCAACTTTATTTTATGATAGTTTCAGACTTTTTGCATTTCATTGCTTATACTTTTTTGCACGGCAACGCTTTTGAATTCCTTAAAGAAGTAAAAAAGAGAAACGTATGTAATAAAAAAGAGGTGTCCGTTTTTACGAACACCACAGTTTTCTTATTGTTTTATTCCCAGAACGAAGAACCTGAAGAGGATATGCAGTATTGATTTATGAGTATATTTACTAAATCACAAGCCTTAAATCCTCGCTCCACCCATTCACTTAAATAATCATTGTAGGTACTATTCCAGTTATCATAATGATAATAAGTACTTCCATAACTTAGAGAGTTTGAGGCTTTAGAATAGTTCACCATTTGATACTGTGTAAAGACATGGGATGAGGAGCCGTAGGTCGCATATGAATTAAAACAAGCGTTCTTGCCGTTAATATATTTGCCCTGATCATTTTCTGTTCCATCTAGATTGAAGAAACAAAAACCGATAGTGTTATCATAATGATCTTCACTTCGTGCGGTTAATTGACAATAGACTCTAAAATCACGAGTCCTACCATGTTCATCAACCCATCCAGCTTTTTTGTACTCAAAACCAAAATACGCAGTGCATCCTTCATCTCTATTTACCGAGAAATAAAATTCATTTTTACCATTATTTTCCTTTTGTATCAAAGATATAAGCTTTCCGGTATCTGAATTTCGAAAAGCTTCTTCCGCTTTCTTGTTTTTAACAGCATTACTTATAGAAACAGATGCAATAATAATTGCAATAACGACTGCAAGGGATATGCCAACTATAATTAGCCCTTTCTTTATCTTTTTGTTTCGAATTCTTCTTAAGCGTGCGGCCTCCGCTCTGCGCTCTTCATCTTCAATTCTTTTAATTCTGATTCTAGCATCTTCTTCTACTCTTTCTTCTGGTGATAAAGAAGCATACCATCTTTTATACTCTAATTTTTTTCGCTCTTCTTCAAGACGCCTTGTTTCACGCTCCATCTCTTCTTGGATGCGTTGAGATTCTCTTTTTTGTGCTTCCGCCGCTAAGGCAGACTGCAAAACACCCCATTTTTGATATCGAGAACACCATCCGTTTTCATAAACTTCATGGTTATATTTATCGCTTCGCTTGTTAGAACAGATTCCTTTGTCATCTGTGTACACAGAATCGCCAAGAAAAACGCCACGCTTATAGTCGCGTTTCCCACAGAAATATTCGCATGACCAGCATTTATCTTTCTTAAAATTATTATTTATAGGCATATTAGATTCACCACACTATTGATAAATATTCTTTAGCCATTTCTACCACTTTATTAATAAAGTCTTTCTGACTTTCATATTTAATTGGTTCTTGTTTTCTTTTATTGGTACTAGCGATTTGTTGACTATTATTCTCTTTTTTAAACATCTTACCAAAGGTAGAAACCTTTTCTTTTATTACGCTCTTTTCTTCATCTGACAAATCAACGCCATATAATAAAATACGGCCAACCATATGATCATCAAGACAGTCTCTACTTCTAATTTCCAAATATGGTGTTTTTGTTTTTACAGATCCTTTTGGTCGAAAATTCAAATAAGAATAGCCATAGAATGTTTCACCAACATAAACATCTAAATCTGTATTATCAAAATACGGTTTAACTGTTCTTTCAAAGAAAGACTTCCAAGCGATAATACGATGTTCTTTAGGAATTACTACATTAGTAGAATCATAAGTTAGACCATTAATATATTCTGCATATTGTTGAATTATTAAATTGTCGGATTTGATGTATTTTAAGAAAAACGAATTGATTTTTAGTAGATCAAAAACAATCCAGCTATACTTTTCATCACCTATAGATTGGGAAATTATATGTTCTTTATCGGCCTCACTAAGAATTCTAGTTTTATAAAAAACAAAGTGACTCTTTCGGTTCTTGTATTTTTCACTGGAATTATTCCATTTTTGGACAGATTTCATGTATCTAACTAATTGATTAGAATGATCTCCAGTATTAACCTTATCTTCAATTATTAAGACATGAGGTTCAGAACCAACATTAAAATCAACCCATATATCTATGTGTTCAGACTGAGCCCAAGTTCTGATATTAGAGATTTCACTAGGATTAACATTAGCAAGAACGCCAAGCAGTTCACGTCCGCTGCCATTATAATCGTTTTCGATAAACCATCTTAAAAATGCATCTTGGCTTAATTCTTTAGTAGCATAATCAAATAGATTTTTCATACTTCTTAACAATCCTTTCAGCTTCTGCTTTTACTCTTTCAATCAAAGATTGTGGTGAGATGATTGTCACACACTCACTATATTGCATACACCAATAAAATAACGCACTTTCGTTGCATTTAATATCGGCATACAACTTACCATCTTTTTTATATGTTCTTGCATTTCGCCCAAACCAATCAATAATAAATTGGACATAACTTGGATTCTCAATTTTAATCGTGGCTTTGATGACTTCACCATCCAGAAGATAGATGTTGTCATTTAAATATTTAGCTATATCAAAATCTTTCACACCTTCAAGAGACTCAACTGGTTTAATTGGCCATTCTTCTTCTATCTTTGGATTGACCATATAATCGATTCTAAACCAGGTAATAGCGCGATACTTTTCTCTGTAATTACAAATCAAGAAATACCTACCATTGCTATTGGCTGAATAATATGGAGAAACAATATAGCGGTAACCATCCATTTTTGTGTGTGGCTTTCCATTTTCATCAAAAGTTAAATATTGGAACGATACTCTTTTTCCTCTTCTTTTGGCTTCTTCAATGAGTTCTAATGTATAAAACAGTTCTTTGTTTTCAGAACGGTTAATTTCGTTGCTTTTATAGATAAAGTTATAATCTTTTCTTTGATATTTGCTTAAGCAAGAATTCAACTTATTTGATAATTCAGCAGCTTGTTTTCCGCTTATTGACTTGCTAGAAAACAATGAATCAACAATGTAACGAATCTCACTGTTATCAAAACTACGTGATAATAATGCATAACCACCCCTAGGAGACTTATTGATGTCATAGTCTAGTTCCTGTAAGAGCAGTATAGAAAATGCTACCGATTTTCGTTCTAATTCAATTCCGTACAATTCATCAACTTTATTGATGATATCTTGTTGTGTAAGAAAATGATTCTCATCTGAGTATTCTTCTAAAACCTTAAGAATCAATAAAATTGAAGCTTTCTTATTTTCAATCATTAACATAATTATACCTACTTTAATTTAAATCGTGGGACTTTTTTGGACATGCGCTAGGGATTCATCGGAATAGTTATTTTTTATCGGCTCCCCATACTGCATTTTTAACATAAGTAATCCATGGCATTATTGCTTCAAATTTATAGTTCATTTTTCTTATCTTGCACCATTATGATATAAAAGATAATGTCCGTTTTTTCGTACATAGCAAAAACTACTATAATGGCGAGGAAACAAAGATGAAAAATAATAAAAACTATGTTTTATCGGCAAATATTGATGAAAAAATGAATGCGATTGTTTCAAAAATTAAAGATGAAATACGCATGGACATGTACCCAATTAAGGATTGGGATTCATTCGTTGAAACTGCAATATTGGTAATGTATAAGATGATGAAAAATGACATCAATCCTTATACGTTTGATTCCTTTATAGAATCTTATAGAAGAGAAGGTGTTAATCATAGTAAATTTGATGTAAAGAAAAAACCTGATTTTCATCAGGCTAATTTCAATTGGTGCCCCGCCGCAGAGTCGAACTACGGATTGAACCTTACCATGGTTCCGTTATACCGTTTAACTAGCGGGGCAACGGCTGCTTTCTTGCAGCGAAAATGATTATAGAAAATCCTTTTCATCTATGCAAGAGAAAACCTCTATTTTAAAGAGAAAACCCTCCTAATTCGCATTAGGAAGGTATTTTCACTCTTCTAGAAGCTCGCCAAGAAGGTCATAAACCCCTGCTTTAAGGATTTCGACTTTGACAATGTCCCCTTCTTTGAGGGCTTTGTTGGAATGGAAGAAGATATTTCCATCAATGCCATCAGGCGCATTCCAATAAGAACGAAGGGAATACATCTTTTTCATCTCATCGTACCCTGTGACAAGTCCTTCCATTATTTCCCCCACTCTCTCTTTATTAAGGGAGAAAGAAATCTGACGTTGTTCTTCCATTAACTCATCGTAACGGGCTTTTTTGACCTTTTCCGGGATTTGATTTTTCCGTTTATAAGCGGCTGTTCCTTCTTCACGGGAATAAGTGAAAACCCCAAGGTGATCAAAACGAATCTCTTTAATAAAGGAAAGAGTTTCTTGATGGTCTTCTTCCGTTTCGTTAGGGAAGCCAGCGATGAGCGTTGTTCGAAGAACCGCTTTCGGCATTCTTTCACGAATCTTAGCAAATAATTCTCTCATGTCTTGAACCGTTCCATGACGATTCATCTCTTTTAAAACATGATCGGAAGCACATTGAATCGGAACATCAAAATAAGGGGCGATGGATTTGCTTGATGCAATAAAATCAAGTTCTTCATCAGTAACCTCTTCGGGATAAAGATAAAGAAGGCGGATGGAATAGAAACCTAAAGCATCTAAAGCTTTCATTAAATCCAGCATATTTGGCTTATGCTCTGGAAAATCCTTGCCATAATGCATCGGATCTTGAGAAACAAGGGAGATTTCTTTGATTCCTTCTTCTTTTAAGTTCTTTGCTTCGGTAAGAATTTCCTCATATGGACGGGATATCATCCTTCCACGGATATAAGGAATAGCGCAGAAAGCGCACATGTTATCACATCCATCGGAGATACGAAGATAGGCGGAATAAGAGGAGGTCGAAATAACTCTTCTTAAAGGAGAGATTGGCAATAAATCCTTTTCTCCAATGAGTTCGCCGATTCTCGTATGAAGGGTGGAATATTCTTTTAAAGGCACCCAAAGATCCACTTCAGGGATGGCTTCTTTTAATTCCTCCATGTTTCTTTCGACAAAGCAACCAACCGCCACAAGCTTGGCATCGTATTTTGCCATTTCTAAGATGGTATCGATCGCTTCTTTCTTTGCCGCTTCGATAAAGCCACACGTATTGACGATAATTAAATCAGCATCTTTTGGGGAGGTGCTTAAGGTGTATGAGGTTAAAGGGAACATCGCTAAAATCATCTCGGAATCAACGAGATTTTTAGCGCAACCTAAGGAAACTAAACAAACTTTCTTCATCGTTATTTCTCTTCATGAGCGCCTTCTTCTGGAATAGAGACTTCAAGAATATTCTTCTTTGGATAATAATTCTTCATTCCTTCCATGAAAGCGTCGTATTCTTCATCAGGAACAAAACAAATGATTGATCCTGCTAAGCCCCCACCCATAACTCTTGCCGAGCCACGTTTTAAGAAAAGGGAGGCTCTTTCTACAGCTTCAAGTGGGGAATTTTGGTAATTTCTTCGAATCATCACGTTATGAAGAAGAGCCATTTGGGAAAGCTCACTTTCTTTCTCGAGTTCTAAGAACCAATCGAAATTTCCTTTTTCAAAGGCTTTTTTCGCTCTTTGGACTCTTTGATCTTCTCCAACATAATGAAGGGCTCTAAGGCGGGCGCGTTCTTCCATCATTACAACATGGATCTTTTGATAGAATTCTTCGAGAGGAACTTCGGAAAGCACTTCTTTATGGAAGACGTTTCTTGCCACATCTTTCATATCGTTTGGCATTTCGGAATATAAATCAGAAAGCCCAGCATGGGAAGAGCCAGGATTGACGATAATAATCTTGAGAGGCCATTTAGGGAAGGGCAAAGGTTCAACGATTGGATTGGCTAAATCAGAGAAATCCAAATAGCAAACTCCGCCAAAAGAGGAACCGCATTGATCAAGAAGGCCACTGGCTTTGCCAAAATAGACATTTTCAGCATATTGACCAATCTTGGCTTTCTCGATTTTAGAGACCTTTCCTTGGTTATAGAGAGTATTCTCTACTTCCGCGACATAAAGTTCGAAAGCAGCGCTAGAGGAAACCCCTGCTCCTTTATAGATATCGGAAATAATCGCGGAATCAAATCCCCCGATTTCATAGCCGAAATTCTGTAAGCCTTTTAAGACACCTTTGACAAGGGAGATAGGACGGCCCGTTTCTTCTTTCTTCATTTCAAGATTATGGACGTCCACTTCGAAAGAGCCATATCCTTCCGAATAGAAATGAATAATGCCATCATCTCTTTCTTTCACCGCACCTTTAATGCCTTGGGAACAGGTTGCAACGATACAATGTCCTCTTTGATGGTCGGTATGGTTACCAATAATTTCCAATCTTCCATAGGACATAAAATGTCTTGTTGGTTCGATAGAATATTCCTTTTCGAAGATTTTATCAATTTGACGAAATTTGTTCATACTTATTCTCCAAATACACCTTTCAAGAATTTGTGGAATCCCGCGTGTCCTTTTTCGTTGTCTTTAAATACGGCAACGTTTCGTAAGATGTTTTGGCAAACGGAATTGATGTAGCTTTCTGCCGTTTCCCCATTTTGAATAGCGGATATCATTCCTTCAAAATCCTTCATATCAGGGAATTTAGCAAGATATTCTTCTTTTGGTAAAAGGGCGGATTGCTTCGCTTCCTCGATTTGTCTTTTTAAACGGGCTGGCAAAATGAATAAACCGGCGGCTTCAATTAAGCCAATGCCTTCTTTTTTAATAGCGAAGTATTCAGGATGAGCGTGGAAGATGCCGTCAGGATATTCTTCGTTTGTGCGATTGTTTCTCAAAAGAATATACAGGTTATAAACGCCACCTTTTTTCTCGGAAATAAGTGTCAAAGCATTATGTCTTACCCCATTTTCATTGCCGATGATGTCATTTTCAATATCGTTATAAGGTAACCATTTATCTAAGATAGAGTCCGCTAAGGAGATAACATCTTCCTTGTTCTTTCCTTCAATTCTTAAGGCCGAGACATAGAAATCGAGGATAGAGACTTTGCTACCTTTGCCAGATAGATAGACTTCTTCTTTATTCTTGGCTTGGAAGATAGGAAGGCAAGGAAGGCCTCCTTGGAAATGCTCGTGATCGAGAATGGAGCCACCAACGATAGGAAGATCAGAGTTCGAGCCCATGAAGAAAGATGGGAATAAATCAACGAAATCAAGCAATCTAACGAAAGTTTGATGTTCAATCTTCATTGGAACGTGCTCATCTTTGAAACAGATGCAATGTTTCGCAAAATAACCATATGGGGAATACTGAAGATACCATTTTTCGTTTGCTAAGGTTAGAGGCACAAAACGAATTGTGCTTCTAGCTGGATGCTTCGTGTCCCCGTAAAAGCCAAGATTATCATGGCAAAGACGGCATTTAGGATAATCGCTAGAGACTTTAGTTAAGAGCTTAGCGATGTCTTTGTTATTTTTCTCAGGTTTTGAGAGATTAATCGTAATCTTAAGAGATGGTCCATCTTTGAAGGAAGCGTCCCATTCGAGGTTTTGTTCCACTTTGGTTTTTTGGAAATAGCCATTATGAATGGAAAGTTCATAAAGATAATCCAAAGCGGCTAAATCGTTTTTCTTTGCTAATTCAAAGAATTTCTCATTCACTTTGGAAGGAGTTGGAGAGAGAAGACCAAGAACGAAGTCCGCTTTCAAGAAAGCTTCTTCCGGAGTCATACCCTCTTCTTTTGTCTCATAGTCGATGATTTCTTGAATCAAAGAATCTGGAACTTCTAAAGAGGAAATCCTCTTCTCATCGATTTCTCCTTCGTAAGGTGTCTCTTTCTTAAAAAGATGAAGGAGGATGTTCTTAAAATAAACTTCATCTTCCGCATCTAAAGCAAGATGGCTTTTGGCATAGCTAAGAAGTTCTTTTATTGTCTTTTCAATCATTTTAGTTCTCCTTTTTCTCAAATTCATAAGCAATGAAGTTATGTTGAACTTCATTCTTTTTGACCATCATGCGAGGGAAATCTAACGCCTCATATTGAGGTTCAATGGCAATGGAAGAGTGTTTCTCTTGAATGTTTCCATTGTTCATTTCCATGCCAAATGGAGGAAGATTAGTTGTAAAGATGACAACATCATCATAAGAAGAATAAATATTCACTTTATAGTTTTTATTTTCTAAGACGATGTGTGGCGTTTCTTTGTTACGGTCAAGTTTATGGAAGGCCGTATCCAAACCACCTAGTTTAGAGAAATAGGCGTTTTCGATGACTTTGCCAATCTGTTTTCCTTCTCTTAAGTCCATAAAAGCAGGAATTTGAATGTATTTATCTGGAATTAATTCATCATCGTAGGTAAGAATTTGATCCGCATCGATAGAAAGCTTATGATCAAGGATATTCTTTTCTCCACCAAGGTCAAAATACGTATGAACGGTAATATCCATTGGGGTATCTTGATCGGCTTGGGATTGAAATTCGATACGGAGGGTGTTTTTCTTTTCGTAAACAATATAGCGGACACGAAGCATGACCTCGCCCGGGAAGCCTTGATCTCCATCAGGTGAATCATAATAGAAATCAACACGTGCACTTTCTTTTTCTTGAGCAACATCCATCTTGAATTGTTGGTAAGAGAAGCCTCCAACTCCTCCATGAAGGGTGTTTTCTCCTTCATTTGTGGAGATTTGATAGGTTTTTCCATTGAAACAGAGTTTGCCTTTTTGAATTCTGCCAGCGATTCTGCCAATGCATTTGCCATGATAAGCAGAGCCCTTCATCCATTCTCCGTAGCCTTTTAATCCCGTAAGCATTGGCTGACCATCGATTTTGATTTGATAGATGCCAGCGCCATAATCTGATAAGGTGACTTCCATCCCTGTTTCGTTTTTTAAGGTAATGAAATTCATTCCTTTAATCTGTTTGTTTTCAATGATCATATGCTTAACTCCTTTAATATTTCCGCAAGCTCTTTTTGGTTCATTTCTTTTGGCACAGGATAAAGAGGATTGGCCTCTTTAGCGGCATGTTTTGCTAAGTAAGGTATGTCTTTTTCTTGAATGATATTTCCGAAGGTTTTCGGGATGTTGAGTTTTTCTTTCAAATCTTCGATATATTCAATAACAGCGGTCTCTTTCTTTGGATTATCAAGGTTTAATATCTCCGCTAAATAGGATAGCTTTTTTGAAGCTTTTTTCCCATATTTTCTTAACAAATGAGGCAAAAGCACAGCATTCAAGTAACCATGAGGAAGGTTATATTCCCCTCCTAAGGAATGAGCCAAAGCGTGAACGTATCCAACATAAGAACGAGTGAAGGCAGCACCTGCTAAATAGGATGCTTTAAGCATGTTTTCTCTAGCAACATCATCGTTAGGGTTTTGATAGAAAGGAAGAAGGGAAGCGGAAATTAAAAGGATGGATTCGAGAGCGGCTTCCTTAGTTTTTCTTGTTAAGGCGTTCCCTAAATAGGCTTCTAAGGCATGGGTTAAAGCGTCCATCCCCGTATTGGCAATAATTCTAGGAGGAAGACTTCGAAGAAGTTCGTCATCCAAAAGCACGATTTGCGGAAGAAGTTTTGGTGAATTGATGGCGAATTTATCTTTCTTGGAAGGGTTGGTAACAACAGAGGCAATCGTTGCTTCAGAGCCACTTCCTGCCGTAGTAGGTATAGCAACAAGCATCGGAAATCTCTTTCTTACCTTTAGAAGGCCACGCATCTTCAATAATTTCTTTTTAGGATTTGCTAGCATTGCTCCGACCGCTTTAGCAGTGTCAATAATCGAGCCTCCACCAATAGCAATTAGGGCATCCGCTTCTTTTTCTTTGGCTTCTTTTGCCGCTTTTTCAATGACTGGCGTTTCAGGGTTTTGTTTTACTTCCTTAAATTCCAATAACGGGAAGCCTTTTTCCATAAGCAAAGCAACGAACTTCTGATAATGAGGGGTTTTAGAAACGCTATTCGAAACGAAAATAAATGGCTTTTTGATTCCTTTTTTCTCTAAAAGGGAAGGAAGTTCTAGCAAGGAAGAGTTCCCTTGCAAGACCTCTTGCTTAGGGAAGGGTAAAAAAGGCATCGCAATTTTATTTAAGAAGAATTGATAGATGCGGCAATAGCCAACTTCAAAAATGTTCATGATTATAAGAAAGGTGCGATAAGACGCAAAATGCCCCAAAGGAACCTTTTCTTTTTCCTCCATTTTAGCCAAGTCGAATAAGATACTTCCTCACTACGAAGGAAGGTCTTTTGAAAATCGCCTTTAATTTCTTTAGAAATCCTCTCCCCAATAAGCAACGTCCCATTTTCGGAGTGAAGATAAAGAGATCTATAGTCAAGATTGATTGTTCCGACGGTTGAAATCATATCGTCGGAAACAAAGGTTTTCGCATGGATAAAACCCTCTTTGAATTCAAAGATTTTCACCCCCGCTTTCAAAAGAGCTCCATAATAAGACCTTGTTAATTGATACACTGCCTTTTTATCTGGAATGCCTGGGGTGATGATTCTAACATCGACTCCTGATAAGGCTGCCATAATAAGGGAGGAAACCACCTTTTCGGTAGGAATAAGATAAGGGGTCATGATATAGACGTATGAGGAAGCGTTATTAATAATCGAAAGATAGGCGCCTTCCCCTGCTGGATGATCGGCATAAGGAACATCGCCATAAGGGAGGATGAGAATGTCGTCTTTCAGGTATTTGTCTTCTTCTGGAAGATACGTCTTTGGTCGATAATAATCGTAATCGATAACGTTTTTCGGATCAAAGTTGGTATTCCATGTAGCTAGGAAAAGAAGGGTATAGCCATAAACCGCTTCCCCTTCAACACGGATGGCGTTATCTTTCCAAACGCCGAAACGGTTTTTAATATTGATGTATTCATCCGCCAAATTGACTCCGCCAGTGTAGGCGATATAGCCATCAATGACCATGATTTTACGATGGTCTCTTTGGGAATAACGAATATCAATGAAAGGCCGGATTTTTCCATAAACTCTTGCTTTGATGCCAAGTTTTTCAAGCTCTTTATCGTATAAAACAGGAGTTGAGGCAATATTCCCAACATCATCCCAAATAACACGGACATCCACTCCCTCTTTGACTTTCTTCTCGAGAATAGCAAGGATTTCATCCCACATCTTCCCTGGGGTAATAATGAAATATTCAATGAAAATATAATGTTTGGCTTTCTTTAAGTCTTCAAGCATTTTAGGGAACATATCTTCCCCAAATGGAAAATAAGAAAGTTCGCTTTTTGCATAAAGAACCGCATCCGTCGCCTTCTCTAGATATTTTGCCACACGATATCCGGAAAGGCTTCTTTCTTTAGCTAATTGATTAACGTATTCGTTTTTCTCGGCTTTCGAAATAATCGAAAAATAATCTTTGAAATATTTATTTTGTCTTTTTGTACGGTACTTATGAGCAAAAAGAGCATACAAAAGAGGACCAATAATGGGTAACATCCCCACGATAAAAAGCCAGGAAATCTTATAGGAAGATTCCGAATCTCCTAAAACGATCATAATTCCGAAGAGGAAATTCAAAACGATAAAGAAGATTAAGAAACCGAGAGCGGCTGGTCCATTTAACGTATCCGTAAACCAAACAATAAAAAGCCAGACAAGCAAACAGAACTTCAAAACAACCGTTAGATAAATAACCAGTTTTTGCCAGAATCCTCTACGAAAAAATCCCATACCTAATTATTGTATGGGATATTCACTTTTTTGTGAACCTTCTCTAAAGAGAAGAGTTTCTTCTTCCTATTGGTTAGAAAACTTATACAATTCGAATGATTTTGTTAACAAAGGATTTATTTCGTGAAAAGGGGCGACATATATTTCATTTTCTCCCCCACTTTTCCTCCATCATGGGTTAAAGAGCTAACCCAGCTACGAATTTCTTTCTTTTTATTCTCTCCTTTGATTTCTTTTTCTAAAAGAGGAAGAAGCCGAAGATAATCTTCATAGGCATTCTTTTCTAAATCCAAGAAAGACTCTCTTCTTTCTTTGCCTGAAAATGGATCTGGCCAAGAGGAATGTTGCTCATTAAGGAAATCGGTATCCCCATATGTCTTTTTGAGATTCCTTGGATAATTTAAGGAATAGGCCATCGATTCTTTGCCAAAAAAGGAAGTGAACAGCCTCTTGAAGTAATGAGGCTTATTTACGAATTTCATGACAGACATGTAGTCTTTCACGGACTTGAAGTAAGAATCCTTTTCCAAGAAAGGATATTCGTCGGTTAAAAGATTTACCTCATAGAACATCTGACTGATTTTCATAAGCTCATCGTCTTTTATTGAAGTAAAGCAATAGGATACGTCTTCCTTCCAAGAGCCATCTCTTTCCCCAAGGATTTTATCAATCGCCGATTCTGTTTTAGTATGGCACGAAGAATAGAAATGAGCTAATTTAGCATCATCAGAGAAGCCTGTTTTAGAGAAGATATAAGGATGGCAATTCCTATCAAGGGCATAATGAAGGAAGAGTCCTTTGATAAAAGAGAATAAGAGTTCTTTATCTTCACTTTTCCTAGCATATTCAAGCATGGCAACATAGATATTTGTAATGTCTTCATGATGAAGCCCAATGCCAAAATGATTGATATCTAAGCGATGTTCGCGGTTCTTTCTTTTCCAAGGCAGTTGACCGAAAAAGAAGAATGGGTCTGGACCTTGGGAAGCAAGAATGAAAGCGTTAGGATAAGGACTCTCTTTTTCTACATGTTCCTTAGCAAAGAGGTAATGCGTATTAATTGCCGGCATTAATCTTCTCCATCGAAGGCTTCAAAGCCTTTCTTCACGACAATATTCTCTCTCTTGATGGATTTGACGAATACAAAGATTGCGACAGCAACCCCCAAGCAAGCAAGAGCGTATAAAGGCAAGAAAGAGAAATCAAAACCAGGGATTAATAATAAGGATCCTAAAGCAATCGGAGTGACTGTTTGAGCAGCCATCGAGGAAGCATAGTAATATCCCGTGAAAGCACCAATCTTCTTTGAAGAACAAAGCTCTACAACCATTGGGAAGGAATTTAGATGTACCAAAGACATGCCAAAACCTTTTACGAACCAAACGATATAGATAATGATTGGGAAGGATCCGGAAGCGGCAGATTCTCTTAAAACGGTGAAGTTCATAATTAACCAAACCGCATAAGAAAGCAAGGAGACGCTTAAACCACTGAAAATAGTCCATTTTCTTCCAAGCTTTTCAGCAATATAGCCCCCAATAGCAAAGCCAAGAACAGAGCCAACGCCACCAACGATGGTGTTAATCATGTTACTAGACGAGGAAGCGCCAAGATAATAGATGGTGTAGTTGCCCATAAATGTACCGATACCATTATCGGCCATAAACCAGAAGAATTCGGCGAAAAGGATTAAGAAAAGCATACGTTTATTCGCTTTGGTTAATGGTTTATCATCATCGACTTTATCCTCAGTCGCTGCGACCTCTTCTCCTCGAGCAAGCTCATCTTTCATTTCCGCTTCGATTTTGTTTTCTTTGATGCAAATAAAGAGAACAACCGCGGAAATAAGCATTAAAACGGAGGCGACAAGGAAAGGAATTTCTATCGCCCAGATATTGTGATACGCCCAAGTGTGCGCGGCTAAAGAGCCATCCGAGGTCTTCTTTGATCCAAGATATTCGGACATAACGAAGAAGATACCGACAACGGTTGCAAACGCCCCACCAATATAACCCATGATATTAATAATGCCATTGGCTTTAGAACGGAGTGGTTTTGGGGTGATATCTGGCATTAAAGCAACCGCAGGATTACGATACATCATCATAAAAATGACGACGATTGCCATCATCGATATCGTTCCAACAATGTTGTTGAAATGATAGAAAAGAGGGATGAAAGGGAAGGCGACCGCACAAACGAAAGTGCCGACTAAGATATAAGGCATTCTCTTACCAATCTTTGTGTGGGTCTTATCGGAAAGATGACCGAAGATAGGCAAAAGAATCAAGGCAGCAAGGTTATCCATTGCCATAATGACCCCTACCAAGTATTGGAGGGAACGCACTTGCTCATCAGAAGCAAACTCCGTGCTTACTCCATACATGGCCTTCAAAAAGAGGTCAGTAAGGATTGTTGGACACCATGAATCGTAGACTTGCCAAAGTAACAAGATTCCAAAGAAGGCGAAGCCAATAAGGCAGGTTCGCTTGATGTTGAGCTTAAAAGGTGCAGCCGTGTTGGAAGAAACATTTTCTTCCGTCATAGGCGCGGTTTTATTTTCCATATGCTCTAATAATTTAGCATAAATAAAGATTTTGAGGAACACCAAACCGGTATAT
>OGRD01000444.1_pt1 | contig 22247 bp, 18 predicted proteins | sample 1553441 | NCBI WGS metagenome assembly OGRD01 (sample SAMEA2580106, study PRJEB22360) | human gut metagenome | biome: human gut; feature: human-associated habitat; material: faeces | place: Denmark | collected 2008/2010
ATTATCATCCGAATACATCATCTTTACCAAGCGGTATTGATAATAACCAAATGATAAAATTATCCCGAGACAAAAAACTAAATTGTCCAGAACCGATTCTCATTATTATTGGCGGCTATAAAGATAACTGGAGTATAAATGCCCGCTTGTATGTAAACAGCCAAGAAATCATCATGAACCCCAAATAGTACAAAATGATTTTGTTGACTGGAGAACATCGCCCCAGAGAAGCATCGGAAATGCTCCACAGCTCAAAATCCTGCGTTTCGTGGACTTTGGATACATAGCTTAAAGACCTCGGACAAGGTATTTGAAGTACGGCGAAAACAATAAAGTAGACTTCTCTGAGCATCCGAATAAAGAAAGTATGCATTTTTCTTGCAAAGCAGAGTGAAATATACTATAATAAAGATACCAGAAGGCAAGTATCTATTTTGGTTCTACTCAAACCTTAAAGATTGAGCAATTTTGACTTGCAGGAAGCGCGAAAACCCTTGAGATTTCAGGAGATTTTAAGTCGAGGGATCTAAAAGGGTGCTGCTTGCCATCAAGCTGCACCCAAATAGATGCCGCTGCGAAAAGCCCAGAAGTTTCAACTGTTTCACCCCTTAGGTACACAATGTGTCATGGGGGTACAGTCGGTACGGGCAAAAGCAAGACGCAAACTCAAATGCATGAGTTTGCGTCTTGCTTTTTTACATAAGGATAGAGCTTGACAGGAGCAATGTCGACGGTCGGAGTTTTCAGGCGCAGCCTGATAAAATGCTGCATTTTCAAAGTCTTGCGGGTTTTCAACGGATTTGCAGCAAATTGCCGAACTTCCCGGAAAGCATTGAAAACACTGGGCAAAACGGCTTTTTGGGATTTGCGGACAATAGTAGTCAAATAGTAGTCAACGACTACGCATTTTTTCTCTGCGCTTCCCGCAAACGCAGTTGCCGCAACGGTTTGCGCCATATCTCAAGAGGAGACACCTGAAACGTCGGAGTCTGTCACTCTATCCAGCTGAGCTACGGGCGCGTATGCAATTACGCCGTTTCTCAAACGGCTTATCTATTATACCAACTTCCTCCTCCGTTGTAAAGAAAAATTTTTTCAAAAAAGATTGTTAAAAAAGTTGACAACTACCGCATCTTGCGCTAAAATAACTTATAAATTTTTTCAACCCCAAAGGATGGTATATATGAAAAAGCAAAAAATCTCTGACGCTGTGATCCACCGCCTTCCCCGTTACTACCGCTATCTGGACGATTTGTACAACAAGGGCGTGGTGCGCATCTCCTCCCACTCGCTGGGCGACAAGATGGACATCACCGCTTCGCAGATCCGGCAGGATCTGAGTTGCTTCGGCGAGTTCGGGCAGCAGGGATACGGCTATAATGTGGCGGAGCTTCGCGCAGAGATCGGCCATATTCTGGGCATCGACAACGACCACAAGCTGATCATCATCGGTGCCGGCCATCTGGGTCATGCGCTGCTGCAAAACTTCGACTTTGCCAAGGTGGGCTTCCATCTGGACTCCGCGTTCGACGTCTCCTCCGCCCTGATCGGCGACGAGATCAACGGCGTGACCGTGCGCTCCATGGACGAGCTGGACGACTACGTAGCGCAGCATCACCCCACCGTGGCGGTGCTGACGGTGCCGCAGCACGTGGCGCAGCCGCTGGCTGACCGACTGGTGGCGCTGGGCATCCGGGGCTTCTGGAACTTCACCAATGTGGAGATCTCCGTGCCGGAGGACGTGTATTCCGAGGATATCCATTTCGTGGACACCCTGCTGACTCTCAGCTACCACATCTCCCGCAGCAATCAGGAGTAAATCTTTTTCGCCGCCCCTCTCACACTTTGCCGCGCCTCACATACTATGGAATGAGGCTTCTCCACGGAGCCAGAAATTTCATAGGAGGTTACGCTATGTGTAATCAGAACTCTTGCTTTGGCGGCAGCAGCTGCTGCTGGATCATCATCGCCATCATCCTGCTGTTCCTGTTCTGCGGTAACGGCTGTGGCTGCGGCAACGACTGCGGCTGCAACAACAACTGTGGCTGCAACAACGGCTGCGGCTGCTAAACCCTAGATACCATGGCCCCATCTTCGGATGGGGCCTCATTTTTTGCTTCAAAACAGGCGTCAAATGTGGTATACTTTAAAAAAAGCGACTCAGGAGGTACGCACTGTGGAGATCCGCGATTTTTACAACACCTACCGTGACCATCAGCCCCGACTGCTGGGTGGCCGGAGCAACTTTGCCGTGCTGGTGCCGCTGGTGAAAACAGAGCAGGGGCTGTGCCTTTTATATGAGGTACGTGCCGACGGCATTCGCCAGCCCCACGAGGTCTGTTTTCCCGGCGGACGGATGGAGCCGGGAGAGACCCCCACCGCCTGTGCGCTGCGGGAGACGTGGGAGGAGCTGGGCATCGACAGCGCCGCCATTCAGGTCATCGCGCCGCTGGATTTCCTCTATCTCCGGTCTGACGCGCTGATGTATCCAGTGCTGGCCAGCGTGGACGCCGGTGCGCTGTCTCACCTGCGGCCCAGTCCCGACGAGGTGGCGGACACATTTCTCGTCCCGGTGCAGTGGCTGCGGGAGCACCCTCCCACGCTGTACCGCTATCCCCTGTGTCCCATGATTGGCGAGGACTTCCCTTATGCTGCGGTGCGGGTGAAGCTCCCTTATCCCTGGGGCGACGGCCATATGGAGGTGCCGGTTTACGAGGGGCTTCCCTATCCCCTGTGGGGCATGACCGCCCGTATCACCTATTACCTATTGAAAAATGTGCAGGCGTGAGCCTGCACATTTTTCATAAGAGAACCTCCACCGGCTGGGCGATCGCCATGCTGTCCGGCGTAACACGGCAGCTGTAGGCGGTGATGTTCACCCCCGCCGCCTTCGCCTGACGCAGCGCCTCGCCAAAGGCGGGGTGGGTCGCGTCATTGGGCGCAAAGTCCGCCACGTCCGCCATCTGGATCACGAAAAACGCCGTGGCCCGATGCCCCAGCTCCACCGCGCGCATCAGCTCGTGGAGATGCTTCACGCCCCGCTCCGTAGGCGCGTCCGGAAAGCGGGTATGGCCGCCGTCCTCCAGCGTGACGCCCTTCACCTCCACCAGATGCAGCCCCTGCGGCGTCTCCAGACAGAAATCCAGCCGGGACTGTCCGAAGCGGTACTCGCTGTGGACGGCGGTGGCGGTGGGGTCGAATTGCAGCGCCCACTCCGCGAACACCTTGTTGGGCGCCTGCGCGTCCATGTTGATAAGCTTTCCGTTTTTCTCCACGGCGATCAGGTCATAGGCGGTCTTGCGGTTGGGGTTCGTCCCTTTCTCCAGATACACCGCCGCGCCGGGCACCAGCAGCTCCCGGCAGCGGCCCGTGTTTTTCACGTGGCACACCGTCTCCGTGTCGTCCACCAGCACATGGGCGATAAACCGGTTGGGCCGCGCCAGAAATATTCCCTTTTTCACCTGTTCGTATCGCATATGTTGTCACCTGTCGTCGTCTTTTTTACATATTTTATAGTATATCATGGCATCCTCTTTTTGAAAAGCAATTTCATCCGCAGTTGTCCGAAGCGTCAACTTATCCAAAAAATATTTAGGCATTCTTACAAATTTTGTTGAAACAGGGAATTTGCGGTTGAATTAATGCCAAATGTTTGGTACAATTAAGATGCTAATAAATGGCAACATTATAGGAATGGGAGGTAGTATAGGCAATGGATTACTCCAACTTGTTTGTGTGCCTGATGGGACTGTGCACGGTGTTTGTGGGTCTGATCTGCATCATCGTTCTGGTCTCGGTCATGAGCAACGTGGTACGCAGAACAGACGCGAAAACAGCAGCTCCCGCAATTCCCGCACCGGCGGCAGCACCTGCCGTGTCCGCCGTAACGCCGGAGATGGTGGCCGCCGTGTCCGCCGCCATCGCGGAGGAGTTGGGCACCGACGTCAGCGCCATCCGCATCGTTTCCATGAAAAAGATCTGAGGAGGAGAAGAATCATGAAGAAGTACAAAGTCAATGTAAACGGCACCGCCTATGAGGTGGAGATCGAAGAAATGACCGGCGCTCCTACCGTCGCTGCTGCTCCTGTGGCCGCATCTGCTGCCGGGAATTGCCTCCCCCTCGGGGGCCCCCGCGCCCCCCCCCCCCCGCCGCTTCCGGCGCGGGCGAGAGCATCACCTCCCCCATGCCCGGCAACATTCTGGCCGTCAACGTGGCCGCCGGCGACATGGTGAAAAAGGGTCAGGTGCTGATGGTGCTGGAAGCCATGAAGATGGAGAACGAGATCATGGCTCCTCAGGACGGCAAGGTGACTTCCGTGGCCGTGGCCAAGGGCGCCGCCGTGGAGTCCGGCGCGCTGCTGTGCACCATCCAGTAATGGAGGGCACGTAATGCAAGCCATTATCAATTTTTGCGAGCAAACCGGTTTTTACCAGTTTTTCCAGGGCGATAACTGGAAATGCGCCATCATGATCGTGGTGGCCATTGTGCTGCTGTTTCTGGGCATCGTCAAGAAGTTTGAGCCGCTGCTGCTGGTGCCTATCGCCGTCGGCATGCTGGTGACCAACCTGCCCGGCGCGGAGATGTATCACGAGATCCTGTTCGCCGGCGGACACATCCACTGGGATCTGTTCGGCGGCAACCCCATCACGGCGGAGTTTATCGCCGAGATGCAGGCCGCCGGTGTTTCCGAAGCGGTGCTCAACGGCGTCGCCGTGGGACAGACGGTCTCCGTGGGTCTGATCGACGTGCTGTATCTGGGCATCAAGCTGGGCATCTATCCCTGCCTGATCTTCATGGGCGTGGGCGCGATGACCGACTTCGGCCCGCTGATCGCCAACCCCAAGAGCCTGCTGCTGGGCGCTGCCGCGCAGCTGGGCATCTTCCTGACCTACGTGGGCTGCCGCCTGAGTGGCCTGTTCACCGGTGCGGAGGCTGCCTCTATTGGCATTATCGGCGGTGCGGACGGCCCCACCGCCATCTTCGTCACCGCCATGCTGGCTCCGGCGCTGCTGGGCCCCATTGCCGTGTCGGCCTACTCCTACATGGCGCTGGTTCCCGTGATCCAGCCGCCTATCATGAAGGCGCTGACCACCGAAAAGGAACGCCAGATCGTCATGAAGCCCCTGCGTGAGGTCAGCAAGAAGGAGAAGATCATCTTCCCCATCATGATCACCGTGTTCGTGGCGCTGCTCGTTCCCTCCGCCGCTCCTCTGATCGCCTGCCTCATGCTCGGCAACCTCTTCAAGGAGTCCGGTGTGGTTGAGCGTCTGACCAAGACCGCCGGCAACGAGCTGATGAACATCGTCACCATCTTCCTCGGCTTCACCGTCGGCGCGACGGCGACGGCCACCACCTTCCTGTCCCTCCAGACCATTGAGATCATGGCGATGGGCGTCGTGGCGTTCGGCTTCGGCACCGCGGGCGGCGTTCTGCTCGCCAAGCTCATGAACCTGTTCCTGAAGGAGAAGATCAACCCGCTGATCGGTTCCGCCGGCGTTTCCGCCGTCCCGATGGCGGCGCGTGTCTCCCAGGTCGTGGGCCAGAAGGAGAATCCCGCGAACTTCCTGCTGATGCACGCTATGGGCCCGAACGTGGCCGGCGTCATCGGCTCTGCGATCGCCGCGGGCGTCCTCATGGCGCTCTTCGGCTAAGAGAACAAAAGAAAGAAAAAGAGGGCTTCCGCTACTCCTGATAGGGGTACCTTGAAGCGTGTCCTCGGATTAGGCAGGCAGTGCAATTGTACTGTCTGCCTTTTCTGTTGTCTCTCCGCATAGAAGCATATCGTCTGTCTCGTTGAGGTTGAAGTCCCGAAAACAGATGTGGATCTTCTGCGGTGCGTGCTTGGAGTATTTGACCTCTTTCTCATACACGATGATTTTCGCCACAAAGGTGCGGAGCAGTTCCGGGGTCAGTTCCGTCATGTCGGTGAACTTTCTGGCCTTGGCGATGAAGTTCTTGGCGTTGGCCATGCTACTGCGTAGTTTCTCCAGGCGCTCCTCCGTGGCAGGGATGGCTTCAGCCAGCTGCGCTTTCTCCTTGGAGTATGCCTCAGACAGCAAACGGAACTGCTCATTGCTCACCCGTCCCAAGGCGCTGTCCTCATACATCCGCTTGAACACTACATCCAGTTCGCCATCCCGTTTCCGCATCGTGGACAATTCCCGTTCCACCCCCCGGATCTCCTTTGCCACCTCAGTAGATTGCTTTTGCTGAATATATGCGGCGAACCGCTCCGGGTCGCTCCTGGCAAACTCTGTGGCTCTGCGGATTGTTTCCAGCACGATTTCCTTCAGTGCCACTTCCCGGATATAGTGAGCGCTACACACTTCTGCCCCGTCCTTCTTGTAGGTGCGGCAGGTGAAATGATTCTGTTCCGGCTTCATGGTGTGCGCCCGGTGCAATGCCATGGGCTTACCGCAGTCCGCACAATACACCAATCCAGAGAACATATTCTGCTCATCCATATTCGTGCGGCGGCGCTTATGAGATCGCACCTCCTGTACGATATCCCAGGTTTCCTGATCCACCAGCTCTTCATGAGTATTCTCAAAGATAAGCCACTCTGATTTGGGGCGTTCACATCGTTTTTTGTCCTTGTAGGACTTGGTGCTGTAGCGAAGGTTGACCGTGTGCCCAAGGTAGACCATGTTCTGAAGCATATCCGCCACCATGTCGCCAGTCCAGTTGTAGGGCCGCTCTGCATTCAGCCCGGAATGGGATGTGCCGAATTTCGTATAGGCGTACATGGATGGACTGTAGATGCATTCTTTCTTGAGCTGCTTTGCAATCTGGGCTGGTCCCATTCCGCCGGCGCACATGGCGAAGATGCGTTTGACGACAGCCGCCGCCTCCTCATCCACCAACAGAGGAGAGTCCTTGGTTGCACCCTTGCGGTAGCCGTAAGGAGCTCGTGTCCCCACCCGGATTCCCCGCTGTGCCTTGGCGTTCACTACATTCCGCACCTTGCGGCTGCAGTCCCGCACGTGCCACTCATTGAACAAATTCTTGAAAGGCATCAGCTCGTTGCTGTTTTCATACTTGGTGTCAACATTGTCGTTGACAGCGATGTAGCGCACATCATTGGAAGGGAATATCTCCTCGATATAAAGACCGGTGTGCAGTTGGTTTCTTCCAAGGCGGGAAAGATCCTTTGTGATGATGACGGCGATGTCGCCGTTGCTCATGTCATCCATCATCTGTTCAAAGGCTGGGCGATTGAAATTCGTGCCGGAATAGCCATCGTCCACATAAAATCTGGTGTTCTGGAACCCATTCTCATCGGCGTACTTTTGCAGGATAAGTTTTTGGTTCTGGATACTGTTGGAGTCGCCCTCCAGATTATCATCTCGGGACAGACGGCAATAGAGCGCCGTGATCTTTTGGTTTGGCTGTAACATATTGACCTCCTTCATAAAACGCCAAACCGATTGAGAGATTGCAACCATACAATACCCTCAATCGGTTTGTTTGTCTATGCGAACCTGTTTTTCAGGCGGAAATATTTTTTGCGTCCTGCTCCAGGTCGATGACCTGTTTCATAAGATCGACCGTAGATTGCGTTCCTCCGAAACTGAATTCCGCGAACACAATGTACTCTCTGCCGCATACATGCTGTCGGCGGCTTTTTATAATCTTGTCGTCCCTTTCTTCCACTGCGGTATCCCGCACTGCCTTGGCAGAGGGAATATCCTCATCTCCATGCTTTTCTTCACTGTAGGAGCGGGGACGCTCATTGTATTTAAATTTATACGCCATATCGTTCCTTTCCCCTGACGCTACAGTCAGGCAACAAAAATAGCAGACCGTTACATGGTCTGCTGCTGTGTTTGTTCTGCCTGCTGATCTTCGGTCCACTGCTGTTCTGTAGATGATTGCTCATCCTGTGTGAGCACCATGGCTACGCCGGCCACCAGTCCGATGACAGCGCCGATATTTTTGGCTTCCTGTTCTGCCTGGATACGGCGGTAACGTTCCTCGACATCTTCGTTACCATCATCCAGTAACGCTCCAGTTACCGCCAGACCATACAGTCCAGCGTGGAGCGGCTTCATAGAAACAGGTTGCGGATGTTGCTGACCACTGTCGCTGTGCCATACCCCATCCCCAGCAGTGCCGCCACGATGAGCAGTACCAGTACGATCCATTTGGCCACTACGATCAGGTCGAAGTCCGGAAGCCAGTCCAGCCATTTGCAGGAATGCTTTTCTTTCTTCTTCCCAGCCTGTTCCAGCAGAGTGGTCATCTCCGTCAACGATTTCTGGATCTTCGCCATGCTGTTCTGCACCGCTGTCAGGTCTGTGTGTGATCTCAGGTTCGGAAGATACTCCCGCATTCCACGCACTTCCCACCCGATGGATTCTGTCTTCTGTGTCAGCATCGTCAGAGCCTCCGGCAACGGACACTGGATGACAATGGGCGTGATCGGTGAACTCGACTCCTGCGCTGTCGGCTGCGGTGAAGGCTCGGGCCGGTTCAGGGTCATGAGCTCGTCCATAGATAATTTCTTCTCTGATCCTGAATTCATATTCCATGTTCTCCTTTAGATATTTGTCACCGAACAGCAAACGGTCCCGACACTGCCAGCCACTCGGCGTGGTATAGGTGATATTCTTTCGGGACTTTTCCCAGCGAACCTTGTAGCCCTCGCTCTCCATCAGCGCAATGAACTCCTCGCGGTTGGAAGCGTGGCGCATACAGTCATTGATGATATTCATGAGCTGCAGCTTCTTGCTCTGACCGCGGGCCGCCGTGTGATACTCTCCGATGGTCATAGTCTTTGTTTTCTGCTTTTGTTCCCTGGGTTGAAATACAGGAAGTGAAAACTCCTTGCAGACCATGTCGTTGCGTTGCCGCAGTTCCTGGAGCTGCTCCTTTGCGATATGCAGTTTCCGTCCGGTATCGAAATTGACCGAGTTGATGAGGAAGTGGGAATGGATGTGCTCACGGTCTGTGTGGGTGCAGACCAGAACTTCGTATCCCTCATAGTACTCGGCCAGCTTCAGCGCGGCCGCGTGAGCGGTGACCGGGTCGACTGCTTCGCCTTTCGGGAAGCTCTGTACCATGTGATAGAACAGTACACCGTCCGTCTTGTGGTAGAGCCGCTTGGTGGTCATGAAATCCGCGTAGACAGATTCCGGCTGACAGTTGATACCTGTGACCAACTGCTGCCCCTCGAACTCGGTCTTTTTATCCTGCATGGTATACCGCATCACGGCGCTCATGCATCCGGTGGTTTGGCCCCGCTTGTAGTTTGTGAAGCTGATGATAGCCATAGCTTACCAGCGCTTTCGTTCAAGGATCATCCGAACGGCACCACAGAGTTCAGAGAACGCCCGACATACGCTTTCCAGATCGATCACGGTCACTCGTCCCATGTGCGCCAGGGTGACGAGCTGGTTCAGATTTCTGCCGATGGACTTCAGCTCCTTCAGCACTTCTTTCAGGCCGTCGATGACCACCACCTGCTTTCCCAGGCAGCAGGCAGTGACGTAGTCGCTCATGGACATCCCGGACTGCTTCGCCAACTCCTTGATGGCCTCCCGGTCTGTGGACGCCATGCGGGTGCTGAATTTAACATCTTTTTTCATGTCGTTTCCTCCAAATCGTAGATAAAGTGGGCCCGGGCTTCTGCCCGGAATTCATGCGGAAGTCGGGCAGCGGCGTTGCCGCAGACCAGACAAACGCGATGCTGGCCACCTCCAAGGAGGTGATTTCCCTGCACCGAACACCCGCGCTCCGCTTTCGGCCACAAATGGCCACAAACGGCGTTTCTTTTTCCCTGCGGGTGTTTACTCGCCATGCCCGGCAATCTCCCGCAAATCGCCGCACAGCGCCCCAACAGGGTCAACAGGGGCGACCACAGGTACACCCTGGGCATCGTCACTTTCGGCACGGCGCAGCTCGATGAGCCGTTTCCCGTTGCTGCGGCGCACCATACCGAAAATTCCGATTTTGCTTAGCGCGTCAAGGCTTTGCAGGATCAGGCGGGACACTTTCTTAGGCGAGATACGCTCCATACCGACAGGGTCGATTTTTTCAGACAGCTCTGTGGGAGTGCCGATAAATTTTGTACGGTCGCGCATCAGTTCAGAGACCAGATAGGTGATCCGGTCGCCCAGTAGCTCCGGCTGCGTTCTGCTGTCTGCTACCATCTCCCACACGTTTTCAACGTTGCGTTCCAGAGACAACTCCCGGTATTCAATGTCACGACCGATGCAGGAGAGCTTCGCCTTACCGCTGCCGCGCCGATCTTCCACCAGAGTAAAACTGGAATCCACCGCCCCGCTGATGGCTGTCGTACCGGAGATACGGTTGAACACATCATCGGCAGTTTCCTTTCGCAGATGATGGATCAGCAGGATGGCGATGCCGTGCTTGTCCGCCAGCCGCTTCAGCACGGACAGGTCCCGGTAGTCATTGGCGTAGGTGGCATCGTGGACGGGGCGGACCATCTGCAGCGTATCGACGAGGACCAGAACAGTATCCGGGTGAGCTACGAGGAAGCCCTCCACCTGCTCCTCCAGCCCCTGGCCGATGGGAGCGCACTCCGTACAGAAATGGACGCTGTCCGGCGCGTCCTCTGTGATCTCGAAGAGGCGGTTCTGGATGCGAAGGACGGAGTCCTCCAGGCAGAGATAGAGGGTGGTGCCCTGCTTCACGCTCATTCCCCAGACCGGTTCTCCCTTGGCCACCGTCACCGCCAGCCACAGGGCCAGCCAGGACTTGCCCACCTTGGGTGAACCCGCCAGGATATGCAGACCCTGAGAGATCAGCGTGTCCACCACAAAATTGGGCGGCTTCAGCGGACGGTCCATCAGCGTCCTACCGTCCACCGTGACCAGAGGACGGTCCATTTTGTTGCTCATAGTCAGTACCTCCAATTCAAAATATCTGAATACAAAAATCTCCCACCTCGAAAGAAGTGGGAGTAGTATTCTTTTAGAGGAGCAGTGCCCACAGGACTTTTGAGCATCCCCTTGCCCCTCTGCTTGTATTGTGGTGGAAAAGATGGTATCCTGATAAAAAGCATGGACAGATTAAAAATCAAGTAGGACAAATTATTGCAGAGGAGGGGGCCAGCGGAAATGGAGGGGAGCATCATATTCTATACCTACGGCAGCACCTTGGAGCTGAACGGGCAGCAGTTTGAGGCAGGCAGGCTGACCGAAGATCTGCTGAATCTATCACCGGATGACTACCACCCTCTGCACGAACGGATGGTGCGCATCCGTACCCTTATGGACATCTACGAGTATGTCCGCAAGAGTGAACTTTGGTGGAAACTGAATGATGAGATGGAGCAGCTCTGTCAGGAACTTCGCCGATATACTGTGTTCCGCTTGCTACCGGACGATTGCTATGACGCTTTCTTTTCGGTGATACGGGAGATCACAGGACAGTTCAGCTTGTTTCCTCCCGAGGAGCACAGCCTTTCAGAGGATGATCAGACAAAACTTCTCAGCGCCTCAGCGGAAGAATTCTTCCAGAGCGATGATGGGGACAGCGATCCTGAAATCTCCTTGGGACTGCTGGATCTGTTTCGTCGCAGAGAGGGCAGCGAGGAAAAGGGCGAGTTGTTTTATTACGAGATGTTTCGCCTCCTGGGAGCGTGCGAAGATACCTGGAGTGCCTACAAGAAATACATCGACCGCTACATGATGTATCTTCACGACATCCGTGCCTTTGTTCCTACCATCCGGAATTTCATCAAGTTTATCCTCTCCACACTCACGACCAATGGGCCGGAAAGTTATGCGGCAGCGCTCTATGGTTTCTATAACGATGATCGCACCGCAGAGAAGCTGATCGTCAACCCCATCACTTACCACGGGGACTGCTACAGGAGACACGATGAATATATGCTCTCCTATGTCCCGCGGGAGCTGCCGGACGGCTCCATGGCCATCTGTCAGGAGCATGTGACGGACAGCTTACAGGCGCTGATGAAGGCAGACTATATGCTGGCCCTGAATAGCGGACACAACATCCGCCGCTGCATCATCTGCGGGAAATACTTCATGCTGAAGAGCGGCGTCCACGCTTTGTACTGCGAAGGGGCCTGTCCCCACGCTCCTGGCTACACCTGTCGGCAATTTGGCACGGTGGAAGTTCAAAAGGAACTGGCAAAGAACAACCCCAAGGTGAAGGCCAAGCTGACTGCCTTTTCCAGGATCACGAAGGATATGCAGCGGGGAGCTATCTCTCAGGAGGATGCCAGAAGAGCCAAGGATCATGTGCGAGACCGGCTCTACGATGCGCTGCGCAGCCCGGATATCTCTGTTGAGGAGTTTTCTGAACAAATATCTACTGCGCAAGTGTATGAATATTGCCGCATCACCAGAGTGAGCAAGCCCCGAGGGCGTCCACCGAAAGCAAAGGCGGGTGGGACCCATGACCAATGAGGAATTGGTCCGCCGATATTACGGCGGTGATGAGTGCGCGCTGGAGGAGTTGTACCGCAGGAATCTCGGGCTGATCCGGCGCATCGCCCGGGAGACTGCCAGAGAGTTCAACTGTCTGCATATGGACAGGGAAAGACCGGGAGAGTTGTCCGGCTATACGAAAACGATTCTGGAGGATCTTTGCGGCGAGGGTGCGTTGGAATTTCTGACACGGGTCCAGAGCAGAGAATACGATGAGAGCCGTGCTGTGCTTGCCACCTACCTGTACCCACATCTGAAAGGCCGGATGACCCGTTGGCTGGAGCAACATATCGGAAATCTTTCTCTGAGCAAGCACGAGATGGATGCTGTCCGGCAGGCACAAAGGCTATATCATTCAGGTCAGTTCAGCATCGAAGAGATCGCGGAGAAAATGGATGTCCTTCTGGAACAGGCTGTCAAGCACATCCGTTACAACACCCATTTTGTTGGTGTCAATGATCTTATCCCTGGGAGCTATGACGGTGATCCCTTTGAGCGGCTGATGCCTGGGAATCTCTCTGTTTCTGCGGAGCAGGTCGTGTATCGAAAAGTCTGCATTGAGCTGCTGCAGGAACTATTTGATGCTCTCCCGAAGAAGGACAGGGACATCCTCGGAAAATTCTACGGCGTATTCGGATTTGAAAAAACTTCGCTGAAGGAAATCGGCATGTACCACATGATGAAGGAGTCCGCCGTGGAAAAGGCAAAGGAGCGTGCTGTCACAAAGCTGAAAAAAGCCTATCCGGGTAGCAGGCTGCAGATCTGGAGGAATGTTCATCGTATGATACGCAGACCGATCCTGCCAGCGAAGGATGACAGAGCACTGCGGCGCAGCTTCACGACTTCGACCCTACGAAATCAGGAGTCTGGAAGATCGTAGTTTCGATACAGTCTGGTGAGAATTTTGCGCAGACAGGAGACCGCAACAGTCCCCTTTAGGACATGTTTAGGAAAAATCAAGAGTCATACTCGCTTTTTTATACGTTCCGTGCTATAATGCAGAAAAACACGAAAGGCCGGCAACTATGGCTACACATATTTTAGTCGTCGATGACGAGACTGCGATCGCAGATCTGGTGGAGGTCTATCTGAAAAACGAAGGCTTCACCATCCACAAATTCTATAATGCCTCCGACGCCCTGGCTTGTGTGCGGACGACACGCTTGAATCTGGCGGTGCTGGATGTGATGCTGCCGGACATGGACGGCTTTACCCTCTGCCAGCGCATCCGGGAGGACCACCTGTTCCCCATCATCATGCTCACCGCAAAGGTGGAGGATATGGACAAGATCATGGGGCTGACCTTGGGAGCGGACGACTACATCACCAAGCCCTTCAATCCTCTGGAACTGGTGGCCCGGGTCAAGACTCAGCTGCGCCGCTACACCCGGTACAACCCCAGGGAGGGGACAGTCCAGGAGGTCACCGAATACGACTTTCGAGGCCTTCAGATCTCCAAGGCCACTCACAAGTGCGTCCTGTTCGGCGAGGAACTGGCCCTGACGCCCTTGGAATTCTCCATTCTCTGGTATCTATGTGAGCACCGGGGGAATGTGGTGTCCAGCGAGGAACTGTTTGAACATGTTTGGGGCGAGGCGTTTATGGACAGCAACAACACCGTCATGAGTCACATCGCCCGGCTACGGGAAAAGATGCACGAGCCCAGCCGAAAGCCCAAATTCATCAAGACCGTTTGGGGGGTGGGGTACACCATTGAGTAAGAAAGGAAATACCCGCAGCCGCCGGAGATCTTTGCGCATCTGGGGCGGCTACCTGCTGGTCCTCATGGCTTGGGTGGTCGCAGTGATGGCCTTGGCATTTCTGGGCTTCATCATCTGCGCCAGCATCACCTGGCAGCCCTCGCCGCTCTACGACTTCCTGAATTGGGTTCGAGACTACATCGTTCTGGTCTGCATCGTCACAGTGCTGGCGGGCTGGGTGGTCATCAGCTTCTATTTTATCTCCAAGCCCATCAAGCAGCTGGACGTGGTGGCCAATGCGGCAGAGCAATTATCCCGCCCCAGTGAGGAGCCCATCCAGCTGCCGGATTCCCTGGAGGACATCTCCATCCAGCTGAATCTGGCCCGGGAGCAGGCTCTCCGGGACGCCCGGGCAGCCCGGGAGGCAGAACAGCGGAAAAACGACCTAATCGTCTATCTGGCCCACGACCTGAAAACGCCCCTGACCAGCGTCATCGGCTACCTGACCCTCCTGCGGGATGAGCCTCAGATCTCCCCGGAGATCCGGGCCAGGTACACCGGCATCGCCCTGGAGAAGGCGGAGCGGCTGGAGGACCTCATCAACGAGTTCTTCGACATCACCCGCTTCAACCTCTCTCGCCTGGAGCTGGAGCGGCAGAGCGTGGACCTGACGCGGATGCTGGAGCAGGTCGCCAGCGAATTCCGCCCCATTTTCGCAGAATCGGGGCTGTCATGCAGCCTGGATCTGCCGCCCAAGCTGCACTATTCCTGTGACCCGGATAAGCTGGCAAGGGTCTTTGATAATCTCCTGCGCAACGCGTCTTATTATAGCCTGCCGGACAGCACGGTGGAAATTGCCGGACGGATAGAGGCCGGGAAAATCGTACTCATCTTCTCCAATGCGGGAAAGAACATCCCCCAGGAGAAATTGGACCGGATCTTTGAACAGTTCTTCCGTCTGGACAGCTCCCGCGCCACCCGGACAGGTGGTGCGGGCCTTGGCTTAGCCATCGCCAAGGAGATCGTGGAGCTCCACGGCGGGACCATTCGGGCGGACAGCACCGAGGATCGGATCACCTTCACCATCTGTCTTCCGTCAGACCATTCAGAAGCGCCGTAAGAAAATCACAAGAATTTCGCAGAAAACTTGCAAGGCATCCGTTGGTAGATAGACAAGTATGAAACGCCTGGTTCTGGTACCATTTCAGTATCAGAACCAGGCGCTTTATTTTGATTAGGAGGTCTTATCCCATGAAAACCATTCTCGTTCTCTTCGGCGGATGCTCCACGGAGTACGAAGTTTCTCTCCATTCCGCCTATGCGGTGCTGTCCCACATGGACCCCGCCCGCTATACTCCTTTGGCTGTGGGCATCACACGGGAGGGGCAGTGGCTCTGCTATACCGGCGACCTCTCCCGGCTGGAGGACGGTACTTGGCAGCAGGCGGCAGACTGTATCCCCTGCACCCCGCTGGTGGAACGGGAGGCCCACGCTTTACTACTGCTGGACGGCTCCGGCCGCCGTCTCCTCTTTGACGCGGTATTCCCAGTCCTCCACGGCAAGAACGGCGAGGACGGTACGGTACAGGGACTCTTTGAACTGGCCGGGGTCCCGGTCATCGGCTGCGGGACATTGTCCAGCGCCTTGTGCATGGACAAGGACCGGGCCCACCAGCTGGCGGCCCTGGCCGGCATCCGGGTCCCCCGGAGCCACGTCTTTCATTCCAGCGATGATTTCAGCCGGATCGCCCAGGCAGCGGAGGAACTGGGATACCCGGTGTTTGTCAAGCCGGTCCGGGCCGGTTCCTCCTTCGGTATCACCAAAGTCTCCGGGCCGGAAGAGCTGCCCGCCGCCATGGAGGAGGCATTCCGCCACGACAGCGCCGTGATCCTGGAGGAGACGATCCCCGGCTTTGAGGTGGGCTGCGCGGTCATGGGCAACGAGGAACTGACCGTGGGTCTGGTGGACGAGATTGCGCTGTCGGAGGGCTTTTTCAACTATGAGGAGAAGTACACCTTAAAGACCTCCGCCATCCACTGTCCCGCCCGCATCCCGCCGGAGAAGGCGGCAGAGATCCAGGCAGCGGCAAAAACCATTTACCGTGCCCTGGACTGCCGGGTATTCGCCCGGGTGGATCTGTTCCTCACCCCGGATGGGGAGATCGTCTTCAATGAGGTCAACACCATCCCCGGCTTCACCGCCCACAGCCGCTACCCCAGCATGATGCAGGGCATCGGCATTTCCTTTGGGGAGCTGGTGACCCGCCTGATCGAGTTGGGGGTGGTGGGATGAGAACCGTGTCGATTCCCCGGGAGCAGATTTTTCAGGGGCCGCTGGTCCTGGTCAACCGGGCGCATCCCCTGCATGAAAAAGAGCGATCTGCGCTGACCTCGGTGGACCCGCACCACCCCGACATTCTTCTTGAAAGCCGGGCACGGCAGCTACTGTCTGCCTGTATCCAAAAGGCGGGGGGACAGCGGGAGATCGTGCCGGTGTCCGGCTGGCGGAGCCAGCAGGAACAGCAGCGGATCTGGGACGACTCCATGGCGGAGCATGGGGAGACATTTACCCGCCAGTATGTGGCCCTTCCAGGATGCAGTGAGCATCAGACCGGCCTCGCCATCGACCTGGGAAAGGCTGCCGGATACATCGACTTCATCCGGCCTGCCTTTCCCTATGACGGCGTCTGCGGAAGATTTAGGCGTCTGGCGGCCCGGTACGGCTTTATCGAACGCTACCAGCGGGGCAAGGAGGAAGTCACCGGGATCTCGGCTGAGCCGTGGCACTTCCGCTATGTGGGGGCGCCCCACGCCCAGCTGATGGAAACCAACGGGCTGTGTCTGGAGGAGTACCGGGACTTTTTGCGGCAGGGTCCCCGGAGCGTCGCTCTGGAAAACGGCCGCATGGCCCAGGTGTTCTATGTGCCCGCCGCCGGAGCCGTCACAGAGGTGGAAGTGCCGGAGGGCTGCTGCCAGATATCCGGCGACAATGTGGAGGGATTTATCCTGACATGGTGGGGGGATACCCATGAGAACGGCTAAGAAAACCGTCCCGACTTTGGATCTCTTTCGTCTGGCGGCAGTCCTGCTGGTGGTGATGAACCACACCTCGCCCCTGGCGGATGTGTCTGCCATGGCTGATTTCTGGCTTACCCGGGTACTGGCCCGGGTGGCAGTCCCATTCTTTCTGATGACCACTGGGTACTTTCTGAGCCGGAATCACTGGGCTGGTGTGGGGCGGCAGCTGAAAAAGCTCTGCCTGCTCTACGGCGTCTGCATCCTTTTGTATCTGCCAGTGAATCTCTATGCCGGCAGCTTCACCGGTCCGGCGGATGTTTTGCGGAAACTGCTGGTGGACGGCACCTTCTACCACCTGTGGTATTTCCCGGCGACCATTCTGGGCATCGTCATCGCCCGGTGGCTCAGCCGGCTGGGCCTGCGGGTGGCTCTGCCTGTGGCGGCGCTACTCTATCTCATCGGTCTGGGCGGGGACAGTTACTATGGACTGGTTTCCCAGATCCCGCTGCTTCGGACCCTTTACGACGGCATTTTTACACTGTGCGGCTATACCCGCAATGGCCTGTTCTTCGCGCCACTGTTCCTTCTGCTTGGGGCCGCCGGAAGGCGGTGGAACCAAAAGCTGTCTCTGGCGGGCTTCTTCCTCTCTCTGGCAGCCATGAGCGCCGAGGGGCTGTGGCTCCATCGCATGGATGTCCAGCGCCACGACAGCATGTACCTCGCCCTCCCCCTGTGCATAGTATGCCTTTTTTCTCTGCTGCTGGGCGGAAACAAGGGCGAGTCCAGGAAAGTCCGGGAATTTTCCACAGCCATGTATGTGCTCCATCCCCTCTGCATCGTACTGGTCCGGGGAGCGGCAAAGCTACTGGGACTGGGAGAAATGCTCATTGAAAACAGTGTTCTCCATTTTATTGTGGTGCTGGCGCTCAGTGCGCTGCTCTCCGCCCCTTGCCTGCTGAGGCTTCAAAAGAAGCCCAGCCCCACCGCTCGGGCCTGGCGGGAGGTGGATCTGGCGGCCCTTGGGCACAACGCCCAGGTGCTGCGGAACACATTGGCCCCGGGGACAGAGCTGATGGCGGTGGTAAAGGCGGAGGCCTACGGTCACGGCGGGGCAGTGACCGCCCGCACCTTACAGCGAGCGGGCGTCCGGGCCTTTGCCGTGGCCTGCCTGGCCGAGGGGATTGCTCTGCGAAAGGCGGGCATCCGGGGGACGATCTTGATCTTAGGTTATACCTCCCCAGAGGAAGCTCCGCTCTTGACACGATGGCATCTGACCCAGACGGTGGCGGATATTGACCACGGGCGGGCCTTGGCAGCCAGAGGGCGGCGTGTCCATGTCCATCTGGCCCTGGACACGGGGATGCACCGGCTGGGCATCCTGGCGGAAAACCGGAAGGAGATCCTGGAGGCATTCCGGCTTCCAAACCTGGTAGTGGACGGTGTCTTTTCTCATCTATACGTCTCGGACAGCCTGGAAGCCGAAGATGTTGCCTACACCCAGGAGCAGCTGACCTTGTTCTATGATACGGTGGCCTGGCTCCGAACTGCCGGATATGATCCCGGCAAAGTTCATATCCAGTCCAGCTATGGACTTTGGAACCTCCCAGCTCAGCCCTGTGACTATGTCCGGGCTGGAATCGCACTCTATGGAGTTCGAAGCGATGATGCGCCTGTTCAGCGAAGCCTTGACCTGCGGCCGGTTCTGTCTCTCCGGGCCAGAGTGGCCAGTATCCGCACTGTGCAAGCCGGAGAGAGCGCCGGGTACGGGCGGGTCTTTCAGGCAGAGCAAGAAACCAAACTGGCGGTGGTCACCATCGGCTACGCGGACGGTCTGCCCCGGGATCTGCCTCAGCGGGGCGGCCAGGTGCTGATTCAGGGCCGGCGTTGTCCTATGGTGGGGCGGATGTGCATGGACCAGTTGCTGGTGGACGTCAGCGATCTTTCGGAGGTCGCTCCTGACGATACAGTGACTATTATCGGCCGGGATGGCGGTCAGGTGATTCGGGCAGAGGAACTGGCTGCATGCTGTGGGACGATTACCAACGAACTGCTCTCCCGGTTAGGCATGCGGTTACCCATTGTTTCTGGTTAAAGAGCGGTAGGGAATTTTACAAAGATTCCGGTTCGGATTTCAACATGAATATACCTTTAAACAGGAATAGCCACCAACCACGATGAAATGGTTGATGGCTATTCCCGTTTGGTCGACACCAAGAGATTCTCTCAATCGGTTTAATCTGGTGTTTTCAAGATGTCCTTATGAGGAGTCACCCTTTGCCCTCTTTTTCTTTTGCACATTGTGTTTTGGAAAAGGGTATGCTATAATTTCTCCAACATTTGAAATAGGAGGTCCGTTCCGATGAAATACAGGGAAATGACGGCTGAACAGCGCAAGGCCGAATTTGAAAAGGTGTCCGCTGAATTTGAAGCGTGGAAGGCCAAGGGCCTGAAGCTCAACATGGCGCGCGGGCGTCCGGGCAAGGAGCAGCTCGATCTGGTGTCCGATATTCTCTCGGTGATGACCGATCCTGCGGACTGCGTGGACGGCGACGTGAATGTGCGCAACTACGGCCAGCTCTCCGGCCTGCCGAGCGCCAAGGCGCTCTTTGCCGAGATCCTCGGCTGCAAGCCGGAGCAGGTGTTCGTCGGCGGTAACGCCAGCCTGCAGCTCATGTACGACACCATCGCCAAGGCGTACACCAACGGTCTGCTGCACAGCGAAAAACCGTGGTGCCGCGAGGAGCATATCAAGTGGCTCTGCCCCGCGCCGGGCTATGACCGCCACTTCAAGGTCACGGAGAGCTTCGGCTTCGAGCTCATCACCATTCCTATGACCGAGACCGGCCCGAATATGGATCTGGTCGAGCAGCTCGTCAAGGACCCGGCGGTCAAGGGTATGTGGAACGTGCCGAAGTATTCCAATCCCGACGGCATCATCTACTCCGACGAGACCATCGAGCGCATCGCCAGGCTGAAGCCTGCGGCTCCCGACTTCCTGCTCATGTGGGACAACGCCTACTGCATCCATGAGTTCGAGGGCGAGTTCGTGCCCTTCCCGGATATCCTGAGCCTGTGCGAGAAGTACGGCAACGCCGACATGGTGTTTGAGTTTGCCTCCACCAGCAAGATCACGCTGCCCGGTGCGGGCGTGGCGTGCTTTGCGTGCAGCGAGGCGAACATGGAGTACATGGAGAAGCTCATCAACGTCCAGATCATCAGCTACGATAAGATCAATCAGCTGCGTCATGTGAAGTACCTCAAGGACAAGGCGCACACGCTGGAGCTGATGAAGAAGCACGCGGCCATCATGGGGCCGAAGTTCAAGGCGGTGACCGAGACGCTCGCGCGCGAGGTCGGTCCGCTCGATTTGGCCACCTGGCACGACCCCAAGGGCGGTTACTTTGTGTCCGTCAATACGCTGCCGGGCCTTGCCAAGCGCACGCTGGCGCTGTGTAAGGAGGCGGGTGTCATTATGACGAGCGCGGGTGCGACCTTCCCCTACGGCGTCGACCCGAAGGACAGCAATATCCGCGTCGCTCCGTCCCTCCCGCCGGTGGAGGAGCTGCAGCAGGCGATGGAGGTCTTCTGCTGCTGCCTGAAGCTCGCCGCGCTCGAGCAGCTGAAGTAAGGACAAAAAGGAAAGAGACGGAGCGCCGCTCCGTCTCTTTTTTGCGGAAAAGGGAAAATTGGGTATTGACTTCGCGCCCAATTTTGGTATAATGATGCTTGCTGTTGAGCATTGAGATATGCAGTGGTATCGAAGTGGTCATAACGAGCACGACTGGAAATCGTGTGACGGCCAAAAGCCGTCCGAGGGTTCGAATCCCTCCCACTGCGCCAAAAAGAAAAGCACCGCTTTGCGGTGCTTTTCTTTTTGGGTTCCGGTCCAAACCGACATTTCCATCCGGATGGAGGGGAAAAGCCTTGACAAACACAGCACTTGAGGGATAGACTAAACTATCTCTTTGTGTCCATTGACGGAGAGACAGTTGTGAAATTTGGAGGACGACACCATGAGCAAGCAGACGGAGCGCGACGCATTCCGCAGCCGCTGGGGCTTTATCCTCGCCTGCATCGGCAGCGCAGTGGGCATGGGCAACATCTGGCGCTTTCCCTATCTCGTGTCCGCGTGGGGCGGCATGACCTTCCTGCTGCCGTATTTCCTCTTTGTTCTTCTGATCGGCTCGACCGGCATCATCGGCGAGATGGCGCTTGGCCGCTCCACCCGCTCCGGCCCCATCGGCGCGTTCGGGCAGGCGGCTGCCCTGCGCGGCAGACGCAGCACGGGCGAGGCGGTCGGCTATATCCCAGTGCTCGGCTCGCTGGCGCTCGCCATCGGCTACAGCTGCGTGGTGGGCTGGATCTTCAAGTATTTTGCGCTGGCGCTCGACGGCGGACTCTTTGCCATGGGACAGAATATGAATGTCATCGTCGACCGCTTCAACGGCACGGCCTGCGGCTGGGGCGATAATTTCTGGCTGGTGATCGCGCTGGCGGTCAACTTCGCCATCATGGCCTTCGGCGTGGGCGGCGGCATCGAGCGGGCGAACAAGGTCATGATGCCTGTGCTGTTCTTTCTCTTTGCGGGACTGGGCATCTACATTGCGACGCTGCCCGGCGCGGGCGACGGCTACCGCTACATCTTTACCCTCGACCCCGTGGGCCTTGCCGACCCGAAGCTGTGGATCTACGCCTTCGGTCAGGCGTTCTTCTCGCTCTCCGTGGCGGGAAACGGCACGGTGATCTACGGCTCCTACTTCTCGGACGACGAGTCGATCCCCTCCGCCGCGCGCAATGTGGCGCTGTTCGATACGCTGGCGGCGCTGCTGGCGGCGCTCGTCATCATTCCCGCGATGGCGGCAGGCGGCGCGGACCTTTCCGACGGCGGCCCGGGACTGATGTTCATTTTCCTCGTGAACGTGTTCAACGGGATGCCCGGAGGGCGCGTGATCGGGCTGGTGTTCTTCCTCTGCGTGCTCTTCGCGGGGCTCACCTCGCTTGTGAACCTCTACGAGGTCTCGGTCGAGGCGCTGCAGGATAAGCTGCACTTCAAGCGCGTGGCGGCGGGCGGGGGGGTTTCCGCGAACGGCACCACGGCGAGGAGCGC
>OGRD01000460.1_pt1 | contig 21764 bp, 13 predicted proteins | sample 1553441 | NCBI WGS metagenome assembly OGRD01 (sample SAMEA2580106, study PRJEB22360) | human gut metagenome | biome: human gut; feature: human-associated habitat; material: faeces | place: Denmark | collected 2008/2010
TTGCAAGATAAAGAGATTCTTCTAACTGAAACGGAAAAGAACTATCTTCGTAAGATCTTGCTGTCCTACAAAGGGAGATTCACTTATAACGATTTCGAGAATATGGCTAAAATCGATGTCACTAAACAAGGTGCGCTAAAAATCTTGAATCGTTTTGTGAGCTATGGTTTATTGATCCCTTCTGAAAGCAATTCCAAGAACAAACTCTTCGCTTTGAATGTGGATGCTCTTTCCTTTTTGTCTCCTCGTCTTAAAAAATATTTGTAGTTTTCATAACATAGAAAGATATTTGGTTGTCTTTCTTAAGCTTCATGTTGCAGTTTCATTTTTTATTTGTGTCAAAGTCGACAAAATCCTCAGTACTGAGAAAAATGTCGACTTTGATTACTAAATGAATGCTATAATGTAGTAGCAAAACCTAGGGTATTAAGAAAATTGGAGACATGGAATGTTCAAACGTGATTTATATTTGAAAGAGCTGATAGACAAGAAACAGAACCATCTCGTTAAAGTTATAACGGGAATTCGAAGAAGTGGAAAATCCTATCTTTTAAATACCATTTTTTATAATTATCTAGTCAAGGAAGAGAATGTTCCAGACGATCATATCATTCGTTTTGCGTTTGATAACGACGAAGATATTTTTTTACTCGACAAATACTTAATGGATCAACCAACAATAATAGAAAAAAACAACCAAAAATTAGTGAATAGCAGAAAATTTCTTTGCTACATAAAAGATTTGGTAAGGGATAATGATCCGTATTACTTTTTGCTCGATGAAATACAAAATCTGGACGAGTTTGTAAGAACTTTAAATGCCTTTTTAAGACATGAGAATTATGATGTTTACGTTACAGGCAGTAACTCAAGATTCCTATCTAGTGAGGTGGATACGGAATTTGGAGGCAGAGGAGATAGAATCCATCTTTTGCCTCTAACTTTCTCTGAATTTTTAAATGGGACCGACTATGATGCGAACACAGGCTTAAAAATGTATGAGAGATATGGGGGGATACCGTTGATTCAACTGCAAAAAAACGATACGGAAAAAGCAAAACAGACCATCTCCATCTTAAATGAAACGTATATTAAGGATGTTAAGGATAGACATCCTAACGTGAATGTCAATAATTTAAACGATACTTTAAACGTCATTGCCTCGATGATATCGACTCTGATAAATCCTTCGAAAATCGAAAAGACTTTCAAAGGCGTGTATAACATTGATTTAACCAATGACGCCATAGGAAACTATATATCGTGGTTTGAAGAAGCGTATTTGTTGAATAAGGCTCTTCGATATGATGTTAAGGGCCGTCAATATATTGGAACGCCCTACAAAATATATTTTGAAGACGTCGGCATTCGAAACGCGGCGCTTAACTTTCGAGATGTTGATGAAACCGATCTGATTGAAAATATTGTTTATAATGAGCTTAGATATCGAGGATTTAATGTGGATATCGGCCTCGTTCACGTTAAAAAGAAGACAGAGCGAAAAGACAAAAATAACAATTGGATATACGTGGATACAGATACGGAATGTGATTTTGTCGCTAATAAAGGGGATAAGACTTATTACATTCAAGTCGCTTTAACTATAGACACCGAAAAAAAGAAAGACCAAGAATATGAATCTCTTAGAAATATTCCGGATTCCTTCAAAAAAGTGATTGTCGTCAAAAACGAAGGATTGCATTATCGAACCAAGGAAGGCTTTTTAAGGATTAGCCTTTTGGACTTTTTAACACATTTGGATTCATTAGACTGGTAGAAAGCAGGCTTCGAAAAATCGTTAAAGGAAGCATCTGTTGGAGAAAAATTTACGTCTTTGCTTTTCTTTTTCCCTCTTGATATGTTTTCCAATAAAAACTAATGCCTGAAAAACATTTATCTTTTTTGCCATATCCTTAATCCCAAAATTAGGCCATGAAGGAAAAAATATAAGTTGTATCCACACAATCTATCTCACCTTGGGACATATATTTATATCAAAGTCGACAAAATCCTCAGTACTGAGAAAAATGTCGATTTTGACTTCGTCTTCGATTAAGAAAACGTTGCCTTAAATGCGACAATTCTATAAAACAAAGTGAAAAGTCCCTCGGAATTTGTTAAAAAAGAATCAAAAACTCCCTTGGTTTTTATATAAAAAACATTGAAAACTCCCTCGGAATTTATTATAAAATATATGAAAACTCCCTCGGAATTTATAAAGGATAAATTTATATTATAACAGCAGGAGACGTTTATGGCTAAAAGAAAAAGACAAAACTCCGGCTCTTATCATTGGAATCCGTCAATGCGGCAAAACAGAAACTATTAGAGAATTTGCCAAAAGAAACGGGTTAAAACTCATTGAGCTTAATTTTTGGACTCATCCAGAATATTGCTCCGATTTTGAATCATCTTTGGATGTCGACGTTCTTATCTCTAATCTTTCTCTGCGTTTTCCTGAGGCCTCCTTTAACCCTAAGGAAACCCTTATCTTTTTTGATGAAATTCAGGATTGTCCTCGGGCACGTCTCTCTTTTAAAAACTTTAAAAGCGATGGCAGATTCAACGTTATCGGCAGTGGTTCTTACTTAGGCATCAATGGGTATAACTATGGTGATACGACACCCACTCCAATAGGCTACGATGATGTCTTTCAAATGAAAACCATGGATTTTGAAGAATTCTTATGGGCTTTAGGATATAAGGAAGAGCAAATCTCCTTACTTTCTGTTTATTTTGAGAAGAAAGAGCCTATTCCTCAAAATGTTCATGAATTATACGAAAACCTCTTTTTAAAATATATTTCGATAGGTGGTTTTCCAAAAGTGGTAAAAAAATTCGTTGAAACAAAACGAATTGTTGAAGCATTTAAAGAACTTCAAAATACCATTTTTGATATGAAAGGAGACTTCGGAAGAAGAAAGGGTAAAGATGGAAAACCAATTTTTAAGGCTCAAGAAGTAGCAAGGATTCAGAATGTTTTCGATTTGATCCCTACGTTTTTAGCGAAAGAAAATAAAAGATTTATTGTTTCTAAAATATCCACGGGAAGTCAATATGAAAAAAAGGATGCAATCGAATATCTCTGCCAAGCCCATATTGTTTCGAAAGTCTTTAATCTGGAAGTGCCTTCTTTGCCTTTGGCTGGTCAAAAAATTGAATCTCAATTCAAGCTTTTTCCCGAAGACATTGGAATTGTTACTTCGATGTATGGAATAGAAACCATGGCTTCGATTTATAGAGGGGATATGGGGCAAGGGAAAGGAGCCATTTATGAAGCTGCTGTTTTTGATTCTTTATCTAAAGCAGGTATTGAACCGTATTATTTTTCAAAAGACACGGGCTTAGAAGTGGATTTTGTCATCGCTTATTTAGGCTATCCAACCCTTGTTGAAACAAAAACGACTTCCGGAAACGTCAAATCCAGTAGAACGATCATGAAACATCCGGAGCATTACGGCAAAACAAAACTAATCAAAATCGGTGAATATAATATAGGCCAAGAAGGGGATGTCATAACAATCCCTCATTATTTGGCCTTCTTGCTCGGAAAAACGCATTACGATTTTTAAAGAAACTTAGAAATGCTTATCAAAGTGTGGAGGAAGTCCTAAACAATCGCGTTTACAATCTATAGGAAATATTCGAATCTTTCTATGTTTATTTCTTTTAAAGTTGGAAAAATCCTCAGTACTGAGGAAAATGTCGACTTTGACTTTGCCTTCATTTAAGAAAAACTGGAACTATATAAGGTGATAATTCTAGAAAACAAAGCGAAAACGCATACATGTCTCGCTTGTTTTTCCGTTTTTAAACAAAAATGAAACGATTTATTAAGTTTGTTTAAAACAAATGCTTTTTGTTAAACGTGAAAATCTTCTCTTTCATCTAAACTAAATTCAAAGAGGAGACCTACATCAGTATGGAAATTATCGATTTAAGTTTTATAAACAAGCTAACCATTCTCCCAAAAATGGAATTAGTGGGACTACAAAGAATAAAAGCAAAAACGGATCATTATTGTTTGAGCAAAAGAGGCTCTAATGCAGGTGATTGTGACGGTAATTGTGATTGCGAAGATTACGATTGCAATTGTGATTGTGAACGTTATGACTGCGATTGTCAGGATTGCCGCGATTGCGAAGATTGCGATTGCAAAGATTACGATTGCGAAGATTGCTGTGACTGTCTAAATTGCGATTGCCCCGTAGATAATGATTGTGATTGTGCGGATTGCGTTTGTAATCAATACAATTGCGATTGTCCGGATGGCGACAATTGCTACGACTGGGATGGATGCTCCGATGATTGATTTTGACTTTAAAACGGGGTGGCTAACATTAAATAGAACCTGTAATTTGAGATGCAAATGGTGCTATGCCCGTGACACCGAATACAAATCTTCATTGACGATGAGCAAAGACTTGGCTTTTGAGCTGATTGACTTTTTTGATTCAATTAACGTTAAACACATAATCTTAATCGGAGGGGAACCAACGATTCATCCTGATTTCCTTGAAATATTAAAATACGCTAAAGAAAAGAAAATTAAATGCGCTTTAGTGACAAACGGACTGATGTTTAAAAATGATGAATTCATCGATAAATACAAGTCTATGGGCATGAGTAGCGTTTCACTTTCTCTTAAAGGGGAAAATGAAAAAACATATGAAGAAATAACGGGATTTGATGGTTTTCAAGAAACTATCGACATCATCAAAAAACTGGTTTCCTCCGATATTTCCGTCTCAGTTTCGATGGTTCTTACCGAAAATAATATGAATTCTTTCACCGATGTCATACCGACTTTATTGAATGCTGGCGTAAAGCATTTTCATTTCTCTTTTTGCTACGATTTTAATCTTTGTGGGGTCAAAAAAGACATCTTTAGTCCAATATCTTTATTAGAAATGTTTGGAAACATATATGAAAAACTCAACTCTTTGACAAACGGACACTTTACACTTCAAAACGGTCTTCCTCTTTGTTATTGGGATAAAACACTTTTACGAAAGATGATTAATAGAAAACAAATATCGACTGTTTGCCAGCTATTAACTAGAAAAGGCCTTATTTTTGATAGTAAAGGATACCATATTCCTTGTAATGCAATGTATGCGCTAAAACTAGGCAAATTTGGAGAAGATTTCCGTGATCCAAGTTCATTTAAACAATATTTAAATACTGAAGTGGTGCAAAAAACCTACCAGAAACTATGTGGCGTGCCCGATGAAAATTGTCTTCATTGCAATAAATTAGTTCATTGTGGGGGTGGCTGTGTTTGCCAATATACGAATTACAAATTAAAGGACTACCTTGGGAAACAAAATGAAGCTCGAGAATGAGCGGATGAATTAATGGGGAATCTTTTATTTTGAGTTTCAAAAAATGATATGGACGTATTGTAAATATATTGATAAGTAGGTGATAAATATGGATTTCAATTTCGATGATTATAATCAAGAACAACTTGATGCGATTAGTTCTGATAAGAACAAGATATGCGTATATGCTGGCCCTGGCACGGGTAAAACAAAAACGTTAGTTGGAAGATACGTATATCTTATAAATGAACTCAACGTTGACCCAAAAAACATTCTTTGTCTCACTTTCACAAGAAAAGCTGCGGAAGAGATGAGCCACAAAATCTCGAGTGTTTGCAAAGACAACATGTCTAAATACATCGGAACCATCCATGGGTTGGGGAATAAAATTCTTAAACAAGAGGTATATCATCTATCCTTCCCAAATAATTACAGCATTCTCGATGACGATATGATGGATTCTATCCTTTATGACATTTTTAATTCCTTAAAAATTAATTGGAAAGAAAGGGGAATCACCTTTGCTGACGCAAAAGAATTCTTCTCTTTGGCCAAAGCCGATAAACCGGATAGATATATAGCATGCCTTTTAGATAGGAATAAGGCTTTTGAAGTTAAGAATAGGGGGGATAGCGAAAAAGAAAGTATATTAAGGAACGTTTTTGAAACCTATCTTTCCTATCAAACCATCAATGCTTATTTGGATTATAGTGATTTGGTTCACGTTACCAATTACCTTTTTAGGACATTTCCAAACATTTGTGAAAAGTGGGCAAAGAGATTTCACTACATTTTAGTCGATGAGTTCCAAGATTTAACCTACCCTGAAATGGAACTCATCAATCATCTTGCAAGTTGCCATGGAAGAATATTTGGCGTTGGTGATCCTGACCAAAGCATCTATTCCTTCCGCGGTTCAGAACCAGAAATTTTCTATAAATTTTATAGTAAAGCAGACGCACGTTTCTCTTTTAAAACGAACTACCGTTCTAAGCAAGAAATCATCGATTTAAGCCATGATATGATTTCCTATAACGACAATCGTGGAGATGTCGATGTCAGGCTTTCTTGTGTTAAAGGAAGTGGTGATAAGCCAATCCTTGTTCATACCAACATTCGACACGATGAGGTGTGTTTCATGGCGAAAACCATTGAAGAACTCGTGAAAAAAGGCGCCCATTATAAAGACTTTGGCGTCTTATTTAGAACCAATCAACAAGCTCTAGAAGTAGAGGAACATTTTCTTATCAAGAAAATACCTTATACAGTTTATTCTCGAAACGCCTTCTTTAAAGCCGATGAGATAAAAACCGCCTTAGCTTATATTCGTTTTATGCTTTATAAGGACAACGCGTCTTTTGATCTCATCGTAAGAAAATTTAACCAATACATCAGCAACTACATGCTGAACACCTTAAAAGAAAAAGCCCAATCGAAGAAAAAGACCTATTGGCAAATTCTTTTAGAGGATTATAGGAATTATGAATATAAGGGGAGATTCGACGATTTCATTCAATTTGTTCAAGAGATGGATGATGTGGAACACACGGATGACTTCCTTGACTGGTGTATCAGCCTCTTTTATAAGTCGAAATTAATGGATAACGTCATGGAATCGGGCGATCCTGATAAAGCGTCCAATATGACCCAGCTTATAGAGATGGTTCGAAATTATGAACCGGATAATCCTTTAGGCGATATTGCAGAGCAATTCTTAGGTTATACCGCCTTATTGCAAGAAGGGGATTGCAAAAACAACAAAGACCGAGTTCAAATGATGACCATTCATTGTTCTAAAGGTCTCCAGTTTAAATATGTCTTTGTCATCGATTTCAATGAGAACATCATGCCTTCTTCGAAAGCGGAAAACAAAGCGGATTTGCAAGAAGAAAGAAGAATTGCCTATGTTGCTTTCACAAGGGCGATGGAAAAACTATATATCCTTGAGTCCAAATGTGGTGAATCGCGTTTGGAGCTTTCCAGCTTTGCGGATTCCTTCAATAAAGAACATTTCGAAGAGATAAAGTACGTCTCCAAGGACAACCCAGATGATTTGCCAACCATTCAATACGGCTCCTTTGTAAAAAGCCCTTTCTATGGGAGAGGGGTTGTTCAATCGGTGAATTACAAAGATAGAACCTGCACAGTGAAATTCATTGATTATCCTTATCCAAAAGAAGATGTTTCCTTCGACAAACTAATCAACATCGTCGATAAAGATGCGTTAAGTATTCAAATTAGTGCCGAAAAGATTAGAGAGGCAAAAAAGAAATATCCTTCCCATTATCAAGTGGGTGATATTGTGCTTCACGCCCAGTACGGAATAGGTATGGTTTTAAGCGTGGAGGACAATCATTCCTTAACTGTTCAATTTAAATATGGCAAAGAAACGTGTCCGATCGATTCTAATAGTTTAATTACGAGAGAAGATTATTTGGAATATAAAACCTCTAAAGAAAAATAAGCATAAACGTTTATCAAAAAATGATATGAAGATTCTTTAAACTAAATAAAACGTTTATCTCAAAGGCTTTTCATAAATATCTAAGAGAGAACACAAAAAAGAGAACAAGCTATGTATAAGAAAACCGAAAAAATCTTAAATGCTTTGGACAAGTATCCTTTTACGATATTTTCTAATGAAACCATAACGAGAGGTGGCCCACACGGAGAAAGAGAAGTAACCGACGTGATTCTTCTAAACAACACCCCAGCATTAGCAAACGCCTGTTGTTTAGGAAATATTGGCTATCGACATGGAATTGAGATTAAAGAGGATGGTACGGTAACAGTAAACACTCCGATTGCAGCAGAAAATTCTTATAAAATAAGCGATCCCTACGATCCTTTTGCTGATAGGATGTTTGATACTTTAGACGAGTTAAAAAAGGGCGAACATCTTGAGGCACAATGGGATGAAGATACTTTGAAAGACCCAGACAGCCGAGCCATGTGCTTTATGATGTCGAAAGAAACGTATAAGAAACTCTATCTTCAAATCATAAATGGGCTCATCTTTGTCTGCATGGATGTAAACATAAAAGAGAAAGACTTCGAAAAAGGATTGGTTTCAAAAAGCATTCTTGAAGCTGTTGAAAAGGCTGAAAAAGGTGCTTTCGGAATTCGCGAAGTCACTGGCGTTCATAGACAATGTTGGTGATTTTTGAATTTCGTTTTCGACAAAAATAAAAAAGAATCAGAAAAAATAAAGGAGAAATAAAATGGCTGATTTACAAAAAATATACGATGGTTGCAAAAAAATTTACGACAATTGCTACCACATGATAGAAATCATGTCCTCTGGTATCAAAACATTTATGGACTCGAAAGGGGTGACCGACTATAACCCAGAGGTGACCCTGATTAAATTCGATCTCCTTCTCCAATATTCGCTTCTTCAAATAGCAACCGCTGACTATGAGATAGACAGAAATGAATTAATATTCATTAGAGATTTAACGGAAAAAGGCGATCTCGTCAATTATTTAAATACCTTAAGTGATTCTCAAATTTCATGGGATGACATCTATCAGGGAGACATCTTTGATTTACGAGAAATACTTGATTCCGTCAAAGATAGGATTAAGAAGTTAAGCGAAGAATTTGTTATGGTATTTTCAACCTGCGATCTAGTTACACCGCAACATGACTATCTCTCTGATCTTACTGATAATATTCTTTGCATCATTGTCGGCTTAACTTCAATGGATGGAAAAGTTGAGAGTTCAGAAACAAATGCGGATTGTCTCATTCTTCATACGCTTGATGAAATCAAAAAAATAAAGTGTCGATAAATTATTTTTTGGAATTTAAGGACTTTTTATGCCTTTCGTATCTAAGGAACGAAAGAAATCAAACATTTGCCTACCTCCAATAGATATCTGTGCTAAAGAAGGAAGAATATGCAACATACGCTGTGCCCCAAATGCTATAATTCGGTCGGATTAGACTTAGATACTTGCCCATATTGCGGTTTAGATATTAGGGAATTAAGAACAACCGCTGATATGAACTACGATTTGTATAAAAATGCAATCGATGAAGGCATCGCGGACGCTAAAAAAGGAGATTTTGGCTTATTGAGGCAAATAGCATACGGTCTCACTTTTGAAACCGTTTCGCTTTCTCCTGTTCGCTTAGATCCAAAACTAGGCATTTCCTTATATAAAAAATTAGATGAATTAGGCGATGTAGACGCAGAATATTGGATAGGGAGAGCCTATTTCAATGGCGTCTATTTTGAAAAAGACGTCAACAAAGCGTTAGATTGTCTCAATAACGCTGCCATGAATGATTCCACTTTGGCTTTAAGGGGGTTGGGGGACATTTATGCTGAATCGGATCCTGCTAAAGCTTTCAAGATGTATCAAGCGGGAGCAAAACGCGGAGATGCCCCTTGTGCTCATAAACTTGCTTTGTTTTACGTTAGAGGTGAACAATGTAAGCAAGACATCGATCATGCGTTAGAACTTTTAAGCGTGCCAGATTCCCAAAATAATGATGACGTTGATGAACATTCTTTTGTAAAAGCGGCAAACTTTTTATTCCGAAATAACGATTTCGAAAATGCCGCTAAGATACTGAATTATGTTCAAAAAACACATGATTTGTTGGAAGACGGCTATATCTTGCTTGGAAAAATATATCAAAACGAAAAATATTCCCATCATGATAGAGAAAAAGCCAAAGAACTATTCGAAGAAGCCTACGATATCTTTAATAGTGCAGGCGCAGCGAATTGTCTTGGCCTTCTACTTGTTTCCGGAAAAGAATCTAGAGAGTGGTTTCAAAAGGCCGCGGATTTAGGCTTAAAAGTGGCTTATTACAATCTTGCTTGCCAAGAATTATTCGGTTATAACAAAACCTACGACATCGAAAAGGCCAAAAAATGGTTAGATATGGCGGGTGATGGCTTTAATGAACAACAACACGTCCGTCTTTTGACTTTATTTGATAGTCAAAAAGGAATCGATGAACTCATAGAGACAATACCTAATTTCATAAAAGAATATGAAAAGATTCTACATTTGGATGTGGATTACGCCTATCCTTCTGCTGATGAAGCCTATGTAGATATCATGGAAATGATCGAAGAAATCACAGAAGAATACGCTAAGGACGAGAAAAGCGAAGAAGAACATAAGGAAGAATTTGATATTCTTATCAGCTATTGCCTCCTTAAAATCTCCATAGCCAAACATCATTCCATAAGTGATGAACAATTAGAATTCATTCGCTCTTTGATTAAGTATGACGCAGACGTTACTGATTACGTAAATTCTGTAAGCAAGGACTCTAATGAGCCGATATGCATGGATGATTTGCAAACTGAATCCCGATATTCATGGGACAATTGTAACCATATATTAGGGACATGGAATGAAGGCCTCTATACTGCTAAGGCTGCTCCCTTTTCGAAAATGCTTTTTGAAGCCGTCATAAACGGACTATTGTCTGAAATGACTTTTCAATACGCCGATCGCTTTTTCATTGACATTGAAGGAATATTTAGAGAATTTTATGAGTATTCCAGTTTAGACCTGGATGAATATTTAGAATGTATGAGAGGTCTCCTTATTTTTAGATGCCTATTCTTGGGTTATTTAAATTCACAAAAAATATATCGACTCAAGAACACGTTGTTTTATGCAACATTGGAATCTTAATTGTGCACTTTTTTGATGTGCACCCAATAAGCTGGACAAGTTAGTCGGATTCTATCATAAACTCAACATGGATGCTTCCCTGAATTTTGAAGGGGCATCCATTTTGTTTTGCCCTCAATCCAATATTTGTTATGCTTTTGAATACAATCTAATGCTAATTGACATATAATGTGTTTAGGGAGGATACAATATGACGCAAACATTAACTACGAGAGTTGATTCTGATGACAAAAAAGCATTTGAGGATTTTTGTTCTTCGGTGGGCTTAACTGCTAGCGCTGCTCTTAATATGTTTGTCAAAGCAACTCTTCGTGAAGGCCAAATTCCTTTCGCCATCAAATCGCAAAAATTTAATTCGAAAGTGGAGAAAGCCATTCAAGAAGCAGACGAAATCGAAAATGGTAGAGCAACCCCCAAAGTTTTTAAAGACTCCAAATCTCTTTTTGAAGAGCTTGATAAAGAATGAGCAAAGCATTATCAATCGTCTATACATCAGAGTTTAAATCTTGTTATAAGATGATGAAAAAGAGACATAAGGATTTAAAAAAAGCTTCAAATGATTGTTGAGCGCCTTTCGAATAGGATTCCTTTGGAAGCTAGATACAAAGATCACGCTCTTGTTGGAAATTATTTTGGCAACAGAGAATGCCATATTGAACCAGATTGGCTGCTGATTTATCGCATTTCGGAAGACAAGCTGATTTTAATATTGGTTGCAACTGGGAATCATTCCGATTTATTGACTTGAAAATAAAAACGTTTGAGCAATCCTCGGCATTTCTAGCTTGTTTAGAAATCCCTAGATTGGTAAGCGCTCTTGCTCGAATATTACAAACATTTAGGGACGTCTTTCATTTAAGATGTTCTTTTCTTAACGATGAAATGACTCTATTTTTAGTTCGCTTACGAATTAATAAATGGTCAGAAAACCCCATCGTTAAAAATAATAAGTGAGATTTGTAAAAAATAATTGACAGTTCTTCCAATAAGAATAATTTAGAACGCGTGAAAGGAGAAAATCTATTTTCTAAAGGGAAATTCTTTAGTTAATCTCCTTTAGAAAAACATTATTCTTTATGAAAAAAAGTCTCTTAATCCTGTCAATCAGTGCTTTAAGTCTTCTTGCTTCTTGTGGAAATGACGTTGCAACTTCTTCCGATTCAAAAATAAGTGAAGAAGAAACCTCGTCTGCTAATCAACCTTCCTCAGAAACAAAAGAAACCTATGAAAAGCCTGAAGCACAGGAAAAAAGCATCATTTATCAGAAGAGGGCTCTCCCAACTCTGAAAAGAGGTGCTTCGATTCAACTGGATGAATTTTTTGCTGTCGTTCCAGGAAAAAATGAAGACCAAAATGCAACCACCTTCCAAGCCTATGTGGTAAAGGGCAGTAGCGAAGCCTATGTTGGCTATCTTGATGGAGGGGATGGCGATAGCCTTAACCTTGTTTTAGCTCGCCCAGGCACGATTGTTTTGAATCTTCTTGCTAATGGCGTATATAAAACTATCACTCTTGAGGTAGAAGAAAACAAAGAATGCCAAGATTTGATGAACGCTTTAGCAAACACGAAAAACAATTACACCGCCATCCAAAGCAAATACGATGAGGATGGAAACAAACAAATTATTCAACGTGTCTATCGTTCGGATAATTACATTTATGGGGATGCCGCCAAGCAAGGATACCTTCTCTCGAAAAAGGATGACAACATCTATTCCTTTACCCTTGATGGTGTTGATGCCGAGGATTCCGCTTTGAAAGTAAACATGTCTCCAGCTGGAGATAAAGCCGATTATAATGGCACTTTCTTATCGCTTGATACGTTAGCAAATTCTACTTATTGGCAATATAGCACTATCTTTGCGAAAAATGCCCAATTCAAACGTTTCAAATATGCTTTTACCGCCTCCTCGTCTTTAACAAAGAGAATTTTTAAATCCTTATTTTTAATGTCTTCTAGTTTTGGTAACTATTCTCCTTACCTTGTTTTGGCAAGCTATCAAAATAACCAGATTTCCCTTCTTCCGGTTTTGATGAATTCTTCGGGTACAGGTCTTTCCTGTTTCTATGAGTTCACGTTAAGCGATGTGAATACGACCAAAGTCAAAGCAGTGGAAGACTACGTTCTTGCTTATAAGGCTCCAACACCGGCGGATGTTAAACAAATTACCTCCGCGGTCAAATATTTAAGTAACCTTCTTAATTATTCCTTAGATGCTCAACTTTCTTATATTGGTGCAGATGGCAAGAAGCTCTCTTCTAGAAGCCCATATATGAACATCTTCAAAAATGGTGCGTCCTTATCTGGCGTAAGTGGAACTGTTCCTAACTTAACCCGTTATGCAGGTAACAAGGTCATTACCAAAGAAGCCTTTTTCGGATCTCGCTTTGGCGGAAGTGATTCGACCGGATATCGTCAAGGCGGACTTTGGAGCACCAATAATTCAACCTATAACTACTACGAGACATCCGAGGGTTCTAACGTTTTCAAAGTGGAACAAGAAACCCTTGAGAAATCCTCTTCTAACGGTGAAGCAAAGAGCCATCCAAACTGGTGGAGCTATTCTTTCATGCAACGCCATGTCATTGGCTTAAGCATTTCTTCCTCCCAAGTAGCCGCTTCCTTCCCAACCTATGACGAAGAAAACAATACCTATGGTTTTACGGCCACAACATCTGCAGGCTTAAGCTTGATTACGTCCGTGATTGCTATGTGTTATCACCCGGATATCACGCAATATAGCAATCCATTTATGTCTTATCTCTTACCGAATTATGGCAAGATGACTTGGAGCTTTACTTATGCGGATACAGAAAGAACGACGTTAACGGGTATGAATATTGTTGTTTCTGTCACCCTTCCTAAAGAGAAAATTCCAGCTCTTGATCAAGACTATACATGGGTGATGGATTGCAAATACACCAATATTGGCACATCCACCCTCGATCCAATTATTAGCACCCTTTCTGTGCCAGAAAACTTATAAGGAGAAAAAAAGAAAATGAAAAAACAAAACCTCTTGTTACTCTTATCTTCCTCTCTCCTTTTAGGAGCTTGTGCAGGAAATGAAACTTCATCCTTTTCCTCAAGCGCGGAGAACTCTCTTCCTTCTTCTGAGACAATCGTCACTCCCGAAAGTGCAAAAATCGTTTTGGATGATATCCCAGAAGTGGAACAAGGAAAAACCATTGATCTTTCCGATTATGTTCATATTGAAAATGGAGACTCTTCTAAACGTTGGACATATACCATCCTTGTGGATTCTACCCACGCTTCCTTAGTTAGCGAAGTTGCTTCAGATGCACCATCCGTGTTTGCTTCAACCAAGCTTCTTTGCTTAAGAAGTGGACGTGTCAATTTCCGTGTTGATTACGATAACGAAAGCGAATTCGGCTACTTTGACATTACCGAGAATCTTGCATTAAAAGATCTCACAACCAAAATCGCTAAACTTCAACTTTCCAATTACACCGTTAACAAAGCTTTTGAAATGAATGAGAACTATGAGCCTGTTAGCAAAGAAGGGGTTCCTACTCTCTATCACAACGATAAGTATGTCTATCTCCCTAATTCTTATTACGGCATCGCCATTCATCAAAGCACGCATCTTGGCTATTATTACCAAATTAACGGTGTGGAAGAGAAATATCAATCTTCCTTCCACGTGATGACAAATGCCGATAAAACGGCACTTTCAGAAGCATTCTTCAAAGCAACATTTGGCAATTTAGGTTCCTATTTCACCTCTGATACGATGCGTTACTTCGCTGCCGCAGGTGAACTTCTTGGTGAAGATTCTTCTTATTGTTTGGCTTATGAAACCGCCACCAAAGATCTCTTCAATTCCGCTTTGACGAATCTTGGAATGTCTTATCAACATGTCGTCAATGGCAAAACCTATTACACCATTGCCATCGTTCCAAAGTTCGTAAATGACAAACTTTGTTTCTATGGTATTTCTGCTAGCACCTCCGGATATGCCTTCTTAGAAGGACCTTATGTCTTAAGTGATATTGGAACCACTAAGATTGAAGCGGTTGAAAGCTGGATAAATTCCGAAGTTGCTATGAATTATGCCAATAACGATGCCTTAGCAACCCGTTTAGATGGCATTAGCGGATATACGTCCACCCTGAAGGGTGTCTATGAAGATTTAGAGGGCAATCGAATTGAAGCGCCTGATTACTTCAAGGATTCCCTCCCTGAAATCAATTCCACCATCGAATGGAACACCAATTACTTCCATTCCACTTGGATGAGCGCTATTGATAGTGGAGAAGAAGATAATGTTCTTCTTGAAAATGCCACAGCAAATGGTTCCAAAGTGGTGAATCGTTATGTCTTGAATAACGAAGGAAAATATACGAAAAAAGAAGTCTTAGAGCATGATCCTACATCTGGCTATGTGATGGACGATTGGCAAAAAGGACAAACTTTCTCCTATTACCTTCCACGCATCGCCTTCCCAAGTCTTTCTTGGAAATATTCCGCGATTGAAGATTTAGGTGATGACACTTATTTCTTATCTGGTTTCAATGACGCTATCGGAAAGAACACAATTCGCTATGTTGTTGCCGGCTTATCCGCCTATAAATATTTCGGGGATAGCTCAGCATTCGCTTATTTTGGCGCTTACGATATGATGAAAATCAACCTTGGAAAGAAATTAACGGATGATATCTCAGGCGATGTCTATACCCGTTTAATGAACCTTTCCACTAAGGAATATTACGTTTACCACATCACATTCAGCATTACAAAGATAAACACTACCGTGATTTCTTCTCCGGTTGCTGCCTAAATAAAGGAGACTTCCAATTATGCAAAAGAATAAAACAAAGAAAACATTACTCTTATTCGCTAGCTCTTTTCTTCTCATGTCTTTAGCTAGCGCATGTAAAGAAAACACCCCTAACGTTTCCTCTTCAGAAACTACTACAACTTCTCAAGTAGAAGAATCCAAAGAACCAGTGGTCACAAAAGCCCTTAAAATCACCCACGCCCCTAACAAAACGATCTTTAAAGTCGGGGAAGCCCTTGATTTAACTGGCATGGTGGTAAAACTTGTTACCTCTACCGATGGAGTGGAAGATGAAGGCATCACCGTTAGCGATGGTTCTTACACTCTTTCTGTGCCAGAAGGTAAGGTCTTCTCGCAAGAAGATATTACTAACGCTTTAGAAATCACCATTACTTACAATGATGATGCAACTGTTGCAATGACAAAATTAACGGTCGTTGTCAAAGATCTTTCTACCTTTGCCGTTCTCTTTAAGAACTATGATGGAAATACCCTTTATTCCGATTCCGTCAAAGAAAACCGTGGAATTACCTATGAAGGTGAATATCCAACAAGAGCTTCTAAAAATGGAACCTCTTACTTCTTTGATGGATGGTATGTTGAAGGTGATGAAAGCAAAACCCTTGTAGATATCGACACCTATGTCGTTACGAAAGACGTTACTTTCGTCGCTCATTATGTTGAAGGAAGCGATGAAGCAACTGATGGAACATATGATTTCGTCGTTGTTGAAGGAAAAGGCTACTCTTGTGTAGGTTTCCATACCGGTATCGAAGTTCCAACAGAAATCGCTATTCCAGATATGATTAACAATCAACCTGTCGTTGATATTGCGGCTAATGCGTTTAAAAACAATGCAACCGCTGTTTCTGTTACGATGGGTGACCATGTCGAAAGCATCGGAAAAGAGGCGTTCTATGGTGTGAAATTGGCTACTTCCATTCATTTAAGCACGAGCTTAAAGACTATCGGGGAGGCTGCTTGTAGAGCGATGAAGGCCATTACTTCCTTGGAAGTTCCAGGAAGCCTTGAAGTCGTTAGCAAGGACGCATTTAATGGTTTGTCCTCTTGCTCTAGCCTTAAACTTAATGAAGGCATTAAGACAATTTGTGCGACCGCATTCCATGGCATGCAAATCACCAAACTTGATATTCCTGATAGTGTTGTTCAAATCATTGGTACGAAAAATAGCTCTTTCCGTGAAGATCAAAACTACTACGGTTCCTCTCCATTCCAATCTTGTAAACTCTTGACTGAAGTTCATATTGGTGCGGGTTTAAAAGACATCAATGAAGGTGACTTTAACGCTACCTTAACGGGTCTTCAAAGATGGACCGTTTCGGAAAATAGCCCATATTTCACTGCTGTCGATGGAATCCTTTATTCCAAAGACATGAAGACACTTGTCTCTGTTCCAACCGAATGGTGTGTTGAAACCGAAGAAGGAGAACCTGATAAAGCGAAGTCTGAAACCTTCACGGTTAAAGATGGCGTTGAAACCATTGGCTATCGCGCCTTAAATGCGAACAATAGCGCTACCCGCTATATCAAGAAAATCGTGATTGGCAAAGATGTTAAGACCATTCAAGGCGAAGCATTTAAAGGAAGAAAAGGCTGCGAATTCGATTGGAGCAAAAACACCGTTTTGAACTATATCGGTTATCAAGCCTTCCTTTATTCCGAAATGACTGAGGCCATCTTACCTGAATCCCTTACCTTTGTTGGCGATAGAGCCTTTGCAAGCTGTAGCAAACTTGTTAACGTCCGTTTAGGAAGAGCCATGACGCATTTTGGCGATGATATGTTTGCTTCTTCTACCAAGGTTGTTGTCTCTTTCCCAGAAGATTCTGATTATCATATCGTAGGGGAAATGATTTATAACAAAGATGTCACGAAAGCTCTTTACTTCAATGGCACTAAGAACAATCCAAAAGTAAAAGAAGTCGTCATTCCTTCGACTGTTACTGAAATTGCAGATGGTTTCTTAAAGAACGTTAAGATTACTTCCCTTACCTTAAACGAAGGCCTTCAAAAGATTGGCGCTTCCGCATTCTATTCCACGAAGATCACCTCTCTTACCCTTCCTAGCACGGTTAAAGAAGTTGGCGCTTCCGCTTTCACAAGTAACTCTTATCTTACTTCCCTTACCTTAAATGACACCCTATCAAAGGTTGGTGAAAAAGCCTTCTATAACTTAAGCAAAGCCGCTATTAAGAAAATCACCATTCCGGCTGACGCTGTCGTAGGTGCCTCTGCTTTCAATGGCCTCTCTCTTCTTGAAGAAGTGGACTACCAAGCGAAAGAGTTAGCGACATCTCTTTTCCAAAAATGCACCAAATTAGCAAAAGTTACCTTAAACAATGAGATTACAAGCATCCCAAAAGATTGCTTCTATGGCACAAGTGCTTTAAAAGAAATCAATCTTCCAACAGCTTTAACTACTATTGAAGGAGATGCTTTCAATGGAAACGCTGCCTTAACAAACTTAAGCTTACCTTCTTCCTTAACCACTTTAGAGGATGGAGCATTGGAAAAGATGACCGCCTTAACAAGCATTGAAGTGCCAGCAAGCGTTACGAAATTTGGCACGGATATGTTTAGTGGGTGTTCGGCTTTAGCAAACGTCGTCTTACATAATCCATTAACCGCTTTACCAGACAGCACATTCGAGGGTTGTTCTAAATTAAAGAGCGTCACCTTGCCTGAAGGTATGACAGGAATTGAGGGATATGCTTTCTCTGGGTCAGGCTTAGAAACAATTACCTTACCAGCCACCGTTACAACAATGGCCGATCACGTTTTTGCAAATTCCAAGAGCTTAGTTAGCTTCGTTGGTAGTGGTGTTACAAGTGTTGGTGCAAACGCTTTTGAAAACTGCACTTCTTTGACAAGTGCTTCTTTCTCTCCAGAATTAACAGAAATTGCTTCCTCGATGTTTAAAGGTTGTGCTTCTTTGAAAGAGTTCCTTCTTACTGAGAAGATTACAAAGGTTGGCTATTCTGCCTTCCAAGGAACAGGAATTGAAAGTTTCGTGCTTCCTGCCAATGCAACCTTCGATAAAGCCAACTCTGGTGGATTATTGAGGAATTGCACCTCCTTAAAGACCGCTCAATTAAATAGCAGCATCACTGCTTTAGGAACGTACTTCTTTGAAGGAGATAAAGCCTTAACAACCGTTACCGGTTTAAGTGGTGTTACTTCTATGGACACGAATACATTTAGTGGTTGCTCTAAATTGGCCTCCTTAGATTTGGATGTGAGCAAGATCACCGCTATGGGTTCGAGTACTTTCTTAAACTGTGCTTCCTTAACGACTGCTTATATTCCAACTAACGCGGCTTATACTGAAATTCTTGAAAGTACTTTCGAAGGTGCAACAAGCTTAACAACCGTTACAATTCCTGAAAATGTCACCTTGCTTAGCCGAAAAGCGTTTAAGAACTGCTCTAAATTAACAACGATTACCATTGAAGGAGCGGAACTTAACACAACTAACAAAATAGTTTCTTACGGGGTTTTCTACGGAACAGCTTTAAGCACTTTGAATTGGCAAAATGGCACCCTTGTGAAAGCCAAAGCTCTCTTAACCAATGCTAAGACTGGCTTAACAAAAGGCAGTGTTGTCCATGTTGTTTGCGGTGATGGTGAAGCAGATGTCACCATCGCTTAATAGGGGGCAGAAATATGAAAAAATCTATTCTTTTGCTCTTATCAAGTATGCTTCTTCTTTCTTCTTGCGAAGGAGGAGAGACTTCTAGCAAAGCAAACAGAGCCCTTGTTACTTTTAATCCACTTCGTGAGGGAGTTTCCTCCCTCAAAGTGGAGGTTGGGGAGGATAAGAAAGTCGCTCCTAGCGATGAAATTACCGCTCTAACGGCGAACTATAAGTACCATTCCTTTGTGAATTGGTTTAAAACAGAGGAAGCCGCTAAAACGCTAGACGCTGGAGAAAATAACGAAAACATCTTTCATTTTGAAGATACCGTTACTTCTTCTTTGACTCTCTATGCCGGATATGAAGTTAGCTTCATCGATAAAGGGGTCACGAATAAAATTGAGCTCACTCTCGGAGCTTATCAAAAACTAGGTTATTCCCCATTGCCTCTTTTAGAAGGGACGCCATATGAGGACTTATCAAAAGAAACCTATTCCTTCAAAGCGGTGAATGTAGAGGAAGATTCCTTAAATAAAGCGGGTGATCTTCTAACTGAAAATGGCTTTGTTTCTCAGGGAAATGGTCTTTATTTAGATAAGCTAGGCCGTTATTTCGTTTCTCTTACTTATGCGAATAAAGAACTTAAATACACTTTGTCCTTTAATGATGAAGAAGGAAAACTCCCATCGAATGCTTTAGGAACAATTTCTAGTGCGTTAGATGCCTCTCTTTATTTGAAGGACGAGGGGTTTACGCTTGCGAAAAACGACAAAGACCAAGACCTTAGCAAGAAATTCATTGTCACCCAAAAACGTGGAAAAATCATCAACGGTCTTGTTTCCGATGTCAAAGTTCTTTGCTACCCCCCAAAAGAAGCCGATGAAGATGCCGCCAAATCCTTTGGTAATTATCTAAAAGGTGTAGGATATAGCCTTGCTTCTAACACATCTCTTCTTTATGTTGATCCATTCATGAGTAGTATTGTCAGCGTTTCTACGGTTAAAAAGATGACCTTAATGCTCGATTCTTCTTTAAAGGCAGCAGGCGCTAAAGAAGGCATGGTCATGGCCTCTTTCTATAGCGCATATAAAACAAGCTTAACCAAAGAAGAACTTGCTAAGGATTACGAAAGCATCACCAGCGTAGCTTATCCGGATTCTTTCCCTGATTTTGCAAAGATTGGCAAAGCCTATTCTTTAATTAACGGATACTCCTCTGGAGAAAACGTTGGTCCAGGATTTGTTGTGTCCGCTTGCAACAAGATTGCCTTCGATGAAGTCTTAAACGAGCTTTATGCTCAAGGCTATTCTTATACAAAATCAACATCCAGCTATTATTGGACGTTCACTCTTTCTTCGCCAACGGGTGAGCACGTCATGCAATTCACCTATTATGATTCCACGAAGATCAAAGGCTTAATGAGTGATCTTTGCAAAGTGGTTATCATCCGTGCAAAGAGTGCTTACGAAAAACTATCTGAATGGTTAGAAAAGCAAAATGTCGGTGGTGGAAGCCTTACTTCCATACCAGCTCTTCCAAATAAGAAAGTCACGGGAAATAGGAACTCTTCTCTCCCATATGTCTTCGGCTTCTCTGGAAGCGATGCTACAGCAGAAGATGTGACCACTTATGGAGAAAGTCTCCTTAAAGCAGGATTTGTGAAGGGCGAAGTAAAAGACGGATACCATTATTATCACACGAAAGATGGTTTCTATGATATTGCTGTCTATTTCGATGAAGCGCATACAACCCTCTATGTCTTCCTTTATTACAATTGCTATAGCTCCACATCTAGAAACGTTTCCGCGATCTTAAAAGAAGCGCAAATCCGTTTAGGAGTTGAAAACATTGCTATCCCAGGATTAAGTGAGTGGTTAGGCGAAGGTGAACAAGAACTCACCACAATGAGTGTATTCGACGGAACCTATCAACGTTATCTCATCTATGGTTTAAACACCACAGAAGAAAATGCAACCGCTCAAAAGACGGCTCTTCTTGCAAAATTGGATGAAGATACGACGCATTGGAAGAAGGTTGGAACCAATTCTTCAGGAACTGTCTTCTATCAAAATTCCGATGGAGTTACTATCTACGTCCAAATTGGAAAACAAACCAAAGATGATGGAACGAAAGTCCATTATCTCTATCTTGGAATGTATAAATAAAAAAGAGACTCTTTTCGAAAAGAACCTGGCCTACCGCTAGGTTCTTTTCCTTTCCTGAAAGAGTAATAAAAAGAGCTCCGAAGAGCTCATTTTAGAAGATTGGTAACGGCTTTTTGGGGGTTTTTTTAATCGCTTTCTTTTTGGTTTCTGAA
>OGRD01000462.1_pt1 | contig 21661 bp, 13 predicted proteins | sample 1553441 | NCBI WGS metagenome assembly OGRD01 (sample SAMEA2580106, study PRJEB22360) | human gut metagenome | biome: human gut; feature: human-associated habitat; material: faeces | place: Denmark | collected 2008/2010
AAGCCATTAGTGATGATGATGCAACGAAAAAAGCCGAAATTGTTATTACTGTAGAAAAGAGCGAAACCATACAATTTGAGGTTTCCTTTCCTGAAAATGTTGAAGTGGTGCAATCAACAAGCAACACTTTCTATAAACTTATCAAGGGAGAAAGTTATCCTTTAAATGTTGTTTTTACGGGTGAAGCAAAAGAATTAGAAGCAACCTTTAGTTCACCTGACTTCTGCTCATTTGATAGCAAAACAAATACTTTAACAGCCTTGGCTCCCACGGATTCTTTGACCTTAACATTAACGATTAAAGGCAGCATGATTAAGAAAATCTTCCTACTTAAGATCGTGAATCCTGGGGAAAAAGATATGGAAGAAGTTATTAAAAAACTCAGGGAATCTTCCATCAAAGAAAGCGATAAATATGTCAATCATTACGATATTTCCTTTGAATTTGATACGGTAGACATCAATTACGAGAACCATCTCATCAAGAAACAGAATACGTCCTATGACGTTTATGAAAATGGCTCGGATTACTACATGTTAGGGGATACAGATTATTCGGAAAAAGGTGTTAGCAACGATTCTTTCAAATTCAAAACCTTCAAAGGAATGGACGCTGATTATTATTACGAATATATGGTCAAAGAGGATGGAACCCATATTTCTCATCCTTTAAAGAGAAACATCGGAAAAGAAACCGTAAAGGGAGGAGAAATCTCCCGTGGAGATGCGGTTAAGGAATCCACCCTATTCAATATGAATTCCCATTATGGCCTTTCTGAGCTTGCTTTATTTCATATGAGAGGCCAATATGAAAGCTCTTTTGGAACAAATGGAGGCTTCACCATTGGTTCTATCCCAATCTATTTCGGCATGGGAAATTTGAAAAACGATGTTATTGTGGAAAAAGGAAACACGATTCAAATAGACACTTATTTCATCGATCAAAGACCATCTAGCCAAATCAACGGAAAAGTCTTCTTTAACCATGGAGAATATACGTTTAATGATGAAGGAATTATTACTTCCTTAAGTGTTTCTTCAAAGCAATACGATGAACAATCTTTTGATTTCAACAACGAAACTTTAAGTGCAAATCCTAAAGTTATACGTTCTTATAAAATTCAATTTTCACAGGCTTTTGGGGATTATCACACACATCAAGCGAATGATTATGAACCGAAAAATCTTTATTTCACGGATTACACGCCTGTTCTTATCGATAAAAACTCGAAACAACCTACTTTTTATCTTACAAATACGACCTACTATCTTGATGCCTTAAACCCATCTCCAAAGATTGCTTCAAGTGAGATTGATGCCTTAACCATCAGCAAACTTTCGGACAGATCCATGGGGACCATTTCAAGTGATGGTAGAAGTATCGTCTTTAAGAAAGCGGGGACGGTCACCTTAACAATCTTCTCCACCCTCAACAAAGTGGAAAAGACCCTTGTGGTAACGGTTGGTGAAACCTTGCCTTCTTCTCTTAAAGTTCTTCTAAACTCTAAAGAAGTGGGGGACACCTATGAAATGAAGGAAACGGATAAAGCGACATTTTCTTTCGAAATTCTTCCTAATAACGCCTCAAAGGATGTTATTGGAAGCCTCTCTTCTAATGAATTTGCCACTTTAACGAAGAATTCGGACGGAACATTCACCCTCACTGCCTTAAAAGAAGGGGACGTCACCCTTACTTTCCAAGCCGGAAGCATCAAGAAAACGATTCTTGTCCATATTAACAAAAAAGCGGAGGCTGGAACGAGCTTACTCGAAAAGATGATGAGCAAAACCTATACTTGCCAAACCATCACAGAACCCCACTCTTTAAAAATTAAAAGCGCCACTCAAGCCGAATTCGTCGTGGAAACGGATTTCGGAGAGTCAATAATCACTTGCAAGCTTCAAATTGATGAAGCAAAAAAGACCATCAAATTCCTTTCTTTTGAAACGAGTGATTATGATGAATATTGCGGTTTATACGCCCCTGTTATCAAAATTAATGAGGCCTACTCCATCCTTGATGAGAACTCTTTCCAAGTAAAATTGCTCGAGGTTAATCCTCAAAATAATTATTCCGAAGTGGATTATGATACAGGAGAAGAGGAACTCTCTTTGTATACTTTTGAGGCAAAATAAGGGAGACATGTATATGAAAATGAAGAAAATTGCATTAGCTTTACTACCTATTTGTTTGTTAATTTCTTGTAAAGGAGGAGAGACTCCATCTTCTTCCGTTACTTCAGAAGATTTAACGCCCTCCGCGGAGCTTATCTCCAAAAGGCTTTCGAAACTCGATGTGAATAAAATCACCTCTTTTAACTTTATCGATCGTTCTTTTGATTGGAGATCCTATTACAACGCGAAATATATCTTCACAGGAGACGTTCAAAAAGCGTACGTGAATTATGAAGCGTATCATTCTTTTAAAGTCTATGAAGATATCATTACGGATGAATTAGACGTTGACGCTCTTGTTGGAGTGGAAAACCCAGTCAAGAAAGATGGCTTATCCGCCAAAGGACAGATTTTCACGGATAAGAACGATTATCTCTATGATTATCTTGTTTGTGAGAAAGACCCCCACAAATCCTTTGTGAATTGCTATGAAATGGATTATTTTAACAATCTATCTTCCTATTTTAATTATCTTGATATCGTTGTTTCTGCCGCTAACGCTTTCCTTGATCCAACAAATTATTTCAGTCAGGACGATGGCTATCTTGAACCAATCATTGAGATTCAAATCGAGGATGGAAAGGAAATCTATACTCTTGAAGCTCAATATGAGGGAGATCAAACTTATAAACCTTTTATCCTTGATTTTGAGGTTGTCTTCAATCCTCAAACTTCCTCTTTCGAAAAGATTGTTTACAAAGAAAGAAGCCTTTTAAACACCCTAAAAGGGGATTTTGAGACGGAAACGGACGCTCTTCGTGTTTGGACTCTCTATAACATTCGTTTCGGCGAGAAAGGAAAATTTAATGGCGAGCGATATACCTTCCAAGATATTCCGGATAAGAGCGCTATCCATGACGCTCCTATAGAACCGGTTGACCTTTCTAGTGTTTCAGATGGAAAACTTCCTGATACAACGACTTTAGATGTCATTCGTAAAATCAATGCGTATACGCGTGATATTCGTCAAATGAACTATTCGATGCTTTATCATGATGCTTTTGATTTTGCTTCTAACTCAAGTGGTGCGGATTTTGGGGATGCAATATTCTCTGGCAAAGCCATTAGCTATTCCAATAACATTCTTGATAATGTCGGAACAATCCAAAAGATTGATAAAAATGGCCTTCCTAAAAATGAGAAGCCTGCGAATTTCCGTATCTTTACCGAAGTGGTGGACACAAAGGATGCCCAAGGGGTTTTGCGTATTGGCCAATTCGATAAATACATTACTTCTTGTCTTGCGTTTGCTTCAAAATCCGAATTCCAATCCACCCATTCTTATTTAGACGCAAATCCTTTACGTTGGTCAGAAATTGCCGATATATTAAGCGATTTCTCTACCTACGATTTAGGAAACAACGCTTCATCAAGCAAAACGATTAAAATCACCGTTTCTGGTGAGAAAAAGGGCACGTCTCTTTCCCTTATGGGGCAGATTCATTCCAATAGTGGTCTTACAGAATATATTGATCGTTTCACCTTTGAGATAGAAAACAACGCTCTTATCTATACGAAGTTCGAAACAACTGGCAAAAACTATACAGACACCTATGAAGCTCGTTTTGTCCATGGTCCTAAGAGTGAATTTAAGGGTGAAAGAATTTCCTCTGATGATGGTGATTTCGTCCAGATTACCATCGATAAATTCAACATCATTTAAAAACCCTTATTAACGCAAAAGAAAAAGCTTGTCTCGTTTGAATTGAGACAAGCTTTTTTGTTGGAAGTTTATTCCGTTACTCTTTTGTCGGTAGTCGTTCCGTTTACAACATCGAAGAGAGTGACGCCATCCTTAACGACGTGGTAGGAAGAATCTTCTCCAATATGAGTGCCGCCTTCTTCATATGTGGGGATGCGTTAGAAGGCATTCAAGCGAAGATTCTCCCAGTTTCAGTCAATCCGACTTATAGTGTGAAAATCGTTTCCGGAGGAGAATGTGCCACCCTTTCTTATAACGAAACGAATAAGAGTTATTCTTTAACTGGTGTTTCTGAAGGAAAGGCTGTCTTAGAAACAAAAATCTCTTGCCTCTCAAAACCTAAGTGTTCAAAAAGCATTCCATATCTATAATGAAATAGCGGAAGAAAATGTTCTTTCTACTTTACTTTCCCATAAATATAAAACGACAGCTCAAAATTCCAAAGACCACATCTATGAATTTAAGGAGAGTGGAAAAGGAATGGTTATAGACCGTTTAGATGAGTACACTTCAACATATGCTATCTTTACTTATACGGTAAGTGTTTTGCAATCGCTTTTTCCGATGTGAAGATCGTAACAAGAATCTGCTCTATTCTCTTACCTCTCTAACATTGGATGTAAGCGACCTCTATTTAATCGGAAAACTTCAAACTAGCTCTTCAAGCTATACAAATAAAACGTATACCTTTGAAGCAAACTAATGAAAATCAAAAATAACGGACACGTGTATGCGCTTTGCTATAATTTAAGAGTTTTCTATAAACATTGTTTAAATATAAAAACATAGATAATAACGTAATAAAATGTTACCTAAATGATGGTTTAAAAATGAAATAAAATACTTCATTTCGTTTCGGGATAGAACAGCACTATTTAAGGGATACGTCTATGTGTTTTCCTTTGCTATCTCCATAAAGAAAAGCCTCCTTTAGCGGGAGGCTTGGAAGAGGTAAAGAAAACTATTTTATTTTCGTTAACGCTTGGCCCTTTACGGCTTCACCAGTAGGCTCATTTTCGAAAACAAGCTTGTTTCCATCGCTAGATAAAGTTAATTCGATACTAACAGGGTTGTTAGAACGAGTTGCACTGATTTTGATGGAATTGCCGGCTGCAGTATAAGAGTAATCACCTTCTTCGATAATGGTGTATTCTTCTCCGTCACCAAAACCACCATCATAATACTCATCTATCCAGGATAAATGGCATTTAGAAGAAGTGGTGAATTCCAAGGAAATGACGCATGAGTTATACCCATCGTAACTATCCGTAAAACTGACTTTGTTATTGTCAGACCACTTTGTTCCTAAAACAGGATTTTCCAAAGTTTCTTCTTTGACGAAGACGTAGGTCTTATTCGTAACATCAATCGTTAAAGTAACCTTTTTGCCATTCCCAGAAAGGGTAAGGGTGGTTCCATTTACGGTATAGGTATACCCGGTTACGCCATTATAGGTTGCGTTACCTTCACCATCTAAGATCAAGGTTGTTTCGGCATCACTTGAAACCTTATATTCGCCATAGTATTCGTCCAATAAGGCACGTCTAGGACTATATTTGCCAGTTTGTTTTAAGGCGTATTTAAGTTGCCCATCAACGAGAATGTTATAGGATTGGTAAGCTTTGGCAAAATCAATAGCGTCTTTCCCTTCAGTAAGAACGAATTCAATGTTATTTCCAAGAACGAAATAATCGTTTCTTGTATCAACGACAAAGCGAGTAATGATGCTTGCATCACTAAAATTATCCGCCTCTCCCTTCTTCACTAGTTGGAAAGCGGTGAGAGAATCTTTAGAAGAAAGTTCCACTGAATCGACATATCCACGGTACATATTACGGACATAGCTTGGAGTGTCCTCGCTTTTACGATGAGCAAAATAGAAGCTGGTTCCTATGACGCTACTAGATGTAAAAGGAGAAGCTGCTAATAAGTTATTTCCATCAAAATACATAGCGAATGAATTGCCACCTTCATCTTTGATGGTCATCATTCCTTTTTGAGTGTCAGAGGCGGATTCAACCTGATAAGCCTTTGAATTCAACATGAAATAGCCAGAATCATCAATGCTTATGGCACAGAAGGCAGGCCATTGAATTTCCTCGGCGTCTCCTTTTTTTATGACGGATCCAAAATAAGAACCAATAAAGGAATAGTTAGCGAATTTGCCACCTTCTTTTTCAATTACAGCAAAGGAAATAGAAGTGGAGTCTTTTATCTTAGGAATTGTTATTTCGTAGTATCCATCGACAAGATTCGTATCAGTAAGGGTAACAGTCTCGTCCTTTCCATAAGTTGCTGGAGTATAAGTGTAGGTTAAACTTGCAACCTTAAAGGAAGCTTCGCTTGCTGTTACTTTCAAATAATTCTTTTCGCCAGAAAGAACACCATTGACTTCTGTATAGGTATTTCCTTCCTTTTTAAATAAGGAAAGAGTTAAATGTTCGGAGTTAGTAAATTTCACCGGATGAGTGTTTGCGACCGTTTTAACCTTAATGGTGATGTCTTTGTTTGGCATCACGAAAGAAAGAGTGTTCTTTCCTTCTTCTAAGGCAATCTCTTTATTATCCATTTCAGGGATGGTAATCCCGGATGGTTTTAAAGAGTCCCTGCTTGTTAAAGTAACGGTCACTAAACGAGAATATTCCGCTTTCGAATCATGACTCCAAATGTCTTGGTTGGTTGGAGAAGTGGCTTCTTCGTCAATGACATAATCTAAGGTGTAGTTACATTCGATTAAGCTAATGAAAGAAGAAGTGCCCTCGTCTTTATTGATTTTATACAAACGGTTTTTGGTGTTTACCGTGATGATTACGTCACCCTTAGGCATAAGGAAACTATACGTTCCATCTTTGTTATCGGTGATCTCAATCGTTGTTCCATTCGAAATAACCTGAACGTCTTTGAAAACATATCCGGATTTTATTTTGTATCCGAAGGTGACGGTTTTTCCTTCCTCTTCAGAAGAAGGGGTATCAGTGATTTCTACATGCTCAGCATTGCCATTAGTAATAGCGTATTTGCTCCGCTTTTGCTTCGCTTTCTACGCTGATGGTCACGTTTTCATTAGGCATGGTGAAAGAATATTTCTTATTGCCTAAAGAAGAACATTCCACGTTATTTGCTAAAACCTTCGTCACGAGAATTGTGTTCTCGTCATAAGTTAGAGTAAGAGTAACGGTATCTCCTTCTTTTGCTTCCGAAGGAACATTGATTTGAATGTTCTTCGGAAGGTTATTAGAGATGCTATGACTTGCTTTTACAACTTCAGATGAGGGTGTTTCTAAGGAAGATTCACTAGAACTTTCATTGTTGCTATCGCAGCTTACTAAAGTAAGTAAGCTTGCGACAGAAAGAAGAAATAAGTTTCTCTTTTTCATTCCGCATCCGCTCCCGTATTTGTTTTTAAAAGGCCGGAATCTTTATTCCATTCAGAATTTGGATCCAAGTTAAAGGTGAAGACATGTTCACGTCCGCTTGTTTCTCCATAACGAGTGTCTTTACGGAAAGTGGTAGTTGGCTTGCCTTGCTTATCGGTGTAGCCTAAATCGAAATAATTATCGCCTTCGTAGTATTTGATAGAAACACTCATTCCATCTGGTAAGGTGAAAGTGAAAGCATCTCCTTCTAACTTACCTTGTGGGAAGGTCTCTGGCTCTTTTGGATCGTCCTTGCCTTCTTCATGTTTGTAACACCAATATCTTCCATCACCATAAACACGGAGGGAATATTGAGGGATGTCTTCTGCTCTTCCGATGCTGCCATAGTCATAGGAGAAGAAATCGCCCATAAAATGCTCATATCCCGCTTTCACTGGTCCAAGTTGTTTGGTCTTGAATTCATAGCCCAATTGAGTGTCGTTGATATTTGTGACTTTGCATGATCCGTTAATTAGTTTTCCACCCACCTCATAGTTATAATCGATGGTGGAAACATGGCCGTTAGCTAAGGTGATTCTTAAAGAAGTGGTGCCTTCATATCCCACAAAATCACTAGCCCATTTACCATAAATGTTGTCTTTGTGGTAATAGTCAAAGATGGTTTCGGAAACCAATTGAGCAAGTGCTTTGGTTCTGGCGGTATAAACGTTTTCATCTTCTTTTTCGAAGACATAAGCGGAAAGAGCGTTTTCGCTATAGTCAGGAAGAAGTAAAGAAGCACAGGTTCCAGACTTTCTCACTTTGTTATTTCTAAATTCGAAGAAATAATTCTTTCCGTCATCGTATTTGGCAATTCCGGAAGGCACTTTGCCTGTGTTAGAGAATTCACTCACGAATCCTTCCGGAGTCATATAGGTAATGTCTTTGTTATAAGTTTCGCCATTTAACTCCTCTAAGTAGTTATAGTCGAAACCCTTGCCGCCATCTTTTAAGGCGTTAGCGAGTTCTTCGAAAGCGTCCTTTAAAGGAAGGTTTTCTGCGACTTCTTCATAGGCTTGAGGCTTATCAATGTCTGTTTTGCTGGCTAATTGGATATCTAAGCTTCCAGTAAGCCAATTGTATACGGAAGTGTCATACTCATATTGCATTCTTTGAGTTTTCAAATCAGCATGGATGACATTGTCTTTGACAGAAAGGATAATGGAGCTTCTTTCTGCGTCAAAAGATTGCCCAAAGAAAAGAGCGGAAACAAGGAAGTCATCAGAATTTACAGTGTAGGTTCCGTCGCTATTTTTACGGATTTCATTCCATTTAATTTGAGTGAATGGATTGGAGAAATACGTATCATAAGCGGTTGGAACTTGAATTTCGTATCCATCCTCATCATGGTCGGTGCTCATGTATGGAACTTCATGAACTTTATTATCTGCGCCAACATAAAGACGGGTTAAATTGCCTTTGGCGTTTTTAAAGACGCGGAAATTAAAGCTAGCATCAGCTGGATCCGTATCAGGGGTGGATTTAGCACGGATCTCGCTCTTTAAAGTGCTAGAAGCTTGACCGGCAAAACGATCAACGATAATTTTCTCATCTGCACTATAGGTTCCGCCAGTCGTGCTGTCGGTAACTTCAGCGGAGAAATCCCAAGTGATAGTGCCTTTAATGGTCACGCCGCCAGCTTTTAATTCGTTGAAATAGGATTCGGTTAATTCATCATAATTTCCTGGCTTTGGATCAATTGGAGATTCGCTTTCATCTGGCTTTGGCTCAACAGGATTTACCGAAGAGACAAAATCTCCGGTACGGTTAGAAGAAGCGGAGGATTCTTCGCTTCCGTTAGAAGGTTTGTCACATCCAGCTAAAACAAGTGGAGTGAGGGCTAATAAACAAATGATTTTCTTTTTCATATTCATGTCCTTTATTGTTCGTATGCTTGCCATTTGGCATAGTAAGTGGTGTTGGAATTGATTGGATCGCCTTCATCGGCTTCCTCGTTACCTTCTGGATCTTTAAACCATCCAAGGAATCGGTAACCTTTTCTTCTTGCGGAAGGGAAGGTGACCTTGCTTCCTTTCGCAACGGTTTGAACGGTATTTTCCGCTCCTTCGTAGTTGTAATCGAAGGTAAGAGTAACCATTTCGTCATATTTGACGTCGATAACGAGATAACTATTTACGGCGTTGGCATCATAGGTGAAGTAGACGTCTAATGTTAAACGCTTGCTTACGCCTTCTTCTTCATAATTTTGAGCGCTGGAGAGTTCTACGCAATATTTATTGCCAACTAATCCTGCTTTAAGATCTGGCCATAATGTCTTATCTAGCTTCTGGCTATATGGTCTAAGAATGGAATCCACCTGGGCATACATAACGGTTTGCTCATAAGCGGATAAACTTGAGTCTCCATCAAAGTCAAATTGGGAAAGAGGGCCGAAAGCGTATTGGAACTGGATTCGTTTGCTTGCTTCATCCACAAATAAGTTAACTTTATTGTAGATACCACCAATGACTGGTAAAGAGTTGAAACGTTCTTCACCAAGAATTGCTTTCGCTTTTTCCAAATCGGCATCATCTTTGAAATAATCATTCCAAGTAAGATCGTCGCCATCTTTCACCTTCGAAACATCAATGCCACTTAATGTGGAACCGATATTACTATATTCCGTAACGAGTTTGTAATAGACGACGGAATCGCTAGAAGAAACGGCATAAATCATGCTGACTGTAATCTTATTCTCATCACGAAGATCTACCTTGGCAAAATATACAAGAGCGGTGGTAACGTCTGTGAAATTCGCAGAATTGAAGATATCACAATGAGTATCTCCATAGGTGAAGGAATATAAACCTTCCTCTTCCTTTTTAAAGAAAAGAGAGGAAACATCAAATTGAGGGAATGGATTTTGTCCATTGCTATACCCTAAGGCAAGACCTTGGTTAAAGTAACCCTTATCACCAATTTTGATGATATTTTGAAGGTTATTATCCTTTGTAAGATAGTAAGCGTCTTCTGATTGAACTTGATCCTTATTATTTAAGGTTTGTTTTAGAAGAGTATTCTCTTGATAAAGGGCTTTATTCTTCGAAGAGAAGCTTCCTTTATCGTTCCAACTTAAATTAGATAAACGATAAGTGGTTGAAGTCTCTGTGTAATTATGGTTTTGTAATTTTTCAAAAGCCTTTTGGAAAGTCGCATCTTCTTTCCCTTTAATAGGATTATGGAAGTTTTTTGTGACTTCTTCGTTGGCTTTGCCATAAGCTAGCACTGTTCCAGAAAATTCATATTGAAGAGTGTATGATGTTTGATAATTCGAATCATAACGTTGTTGAACTTCCGTGGAGAGAGTGTAAGCGTAGATTTGTCCATCTTTGACCTTCAAATCGAATTTAGCGGCGGCTGGTAAAGTATTTGCACCATAGAAGTTGCCTGAGATTTTTCTTCTGAAATCGATTGAAACATCACTTTTTAAGGTGTAGGTGTCTTTATCTTCTTTCTCAAACATTGTTGAGTTTAGTTGAGAGAAAATATTGGCTAAACCTGAATCTGCCCAGTTAACGTAACTTGTTCCTTGGACGGTTTCTTGAGTGACAGGGTAAAGAAAGACTTCGTTGTTAACGAGAAGATATTTCTGACAGACATATCCCATCGTGTTTTTTGTCAAATCTCCACTGGCTTCCAAAGTGTCTTTGTTAGGGGTTCCGCTCGCGGAATCTACGCCCTCATATTGTTGATAGGTATATTCGTTTTTGGTGTTTTGTACGTCAAGATAGAAACGATAATACTGAGATTGTTTTGAGTTTCCTTCTCCAAAGGTCGCAGTCGTGGTAACTAATGACTCAAGACTAACGCCATCAGATAAATTTCTTAACATGGTTTGAAGAGCTTTGTAATCTGCCATCTCATCCTTCGAAGAAACGATATCTTCGGAAGAAGGAGAAGAAACGGACGAACTCGGAATTGTCTGCTCTTGGCAAGAAGCCAATAAGGATAAAGCGGACAAGGTTAGCAAAGCTTTTTTCCATTTGTTGTTGTTTTTCATTTTTTCCTCCAAATTTCGCATGCTAGCATTATCCCTTAAAAGAAAAAAGTTTCAATGTTTATTCACTATATTCACTTAGTATTTTTTTAAAATAAGGAAGAATTAACCCTTTTTCATAGAAAAAGAAAACACGCCCCGAGGACGTGTTATGAATGAAAAACCTATATCAGTTTAGACTAGAGAAGTTCTTTTTTCTTGGCGTCAAATTCTTCTTGCGTAATGACACCATTGTCTAAGAGACTCTTATATTTTAAAAGAAGATTGAGTCTTTCTTCTTGGCTTATTTCTTGCTTTGGCAATGATTCTTTTGCTTCTTTATTCGCTAATGGAGTGGATTCTGCTTCTTCGCCTTCTTCGATGTCAATTTTCATTAAGATAAGGGAAATTAAGACGACGATTTCAAAAGCTAAAACGAGCATAGACGTGACCATGCTGAGGAAATTGGAAGCGATAATGTAAAAAATGATGTTCAAAAATTCTGAAAGAACAAAGAGAGAAAATTCAACAATCAAAACGATTCTTGCGATCTTAGGCGATTTTTTGGATAGAAGGGCACATATTATGCCAACAGCGAGTTGAAGAATAGAAAGAACTAAAGTCACAATTACGGTGCTAGTATAATCGTTGATTGCAGTAAAGACGGCAGCAATAAAAGAATAGGTCGCTGAGAGCAAAACATACTCGCTAAGAAATTTTATTAAGATTTGACCACCCTTACTCTTATCTTTTGTGAAAGCGAGGATCCAGGCACTATACAAGATGAACCCGAGTGCAAGGAAGATACCTAAAACAATAGTTAAATAGAGATACCAATAACGAGAAAAGGTAAAGGAATCAGCGGCAACAACAAGTGAAATGATGTTGAGAATCAAGCTAATCGAATACACAACGATTGCCATGATGAAGGAGGCTAAGAACAGCTGTTTTGGAACAATATATTTTTCTTTATTCATAAAAAGAAATCCTTTCAGCAACAAATATCTCACTGTTGCTTATCAAAAATAGATATCCTGCTTTTTAAAGAATGATGTTTTCTATCAAAACTAAAAAACCTCGTTTTCAACATGGGACGAGGTCGTTATTTCTACAAGGCTTATTTTTTTATTGAAAATGACCCAAAAAATGAAAAGAAGTTTTTAACCAAAAAGTAGGATTATTAGTAATTTTTCTTCAAAAAAATGGAATACGAAAGAAACGAAATTCTTAAAAGTGCCGATGGATGCTAGATTTTAAAAAAATAGCAAAAAACGAAAATAATTGTTGACAACTTGCCATTTTACGGAAAAATATTGCCACAAGTTCAAAAGAACTAGGAGGATTTTTATGAAAAACAAAAAACTTGCTCTACCACTCAGCTTAGCGGCGATCGTCGGTATCGTTGGCTTGGCTGGTTGTCAGAAGACACCAAGTAATTCATCCGGTTCCCTAAGTGAGAAAGGAACCTACACCCTGCACGATGCAACATCTGGTTCCCCAGAAAGATGGGCCCCAGCAACATGGGAGTCAAATGAAGACAGCCTTGTTACAGGATACACGGAACTCGGCTTAATCGATTATGTGTTGAATGACGAGAAAAACGGTTATGAGGCAATCCCAGAAATGGCTGAGGAAATTCCAACCGACGTCACATCAACCTTAACAAAAGAAGAAGCGATCAAATATGACATGAATTTGAATGGAGAAAAGCTTTTCACCTCAGGCCAAAAATGGCAAGTTAAGTTGAACCAAGCAGCGAAATTTGAAGATGGAACTCAAATTAACGCGGATACGTATATCAACTCTTTGAAAGATCTTCTCGATCCACAGATGCAAAACTTCCGTGCTGGTGATTTTGCAAACGGAACTCAAGCAATTGCTGGAGGACTTCATTATCTCCAAAGTGGTCAAACGCTTCTTGATTCATACATCGATGGAGATGGTCTTGCCCATGCAGGCACTCCAATTAAAGAAGGATGGTATTTTAATGCCTATACTGTGAATAATTGGTGGGGATCGGCGAGCTTTGCCACCTTATGCGGTTATCTTGACGGGGATGCCTTAACGGCCGCCGAAGCCCTTCTTGGAGATACCGACACCTTTGGTACAAGCTCTGACCCTAAAGTTGTTAGACTCGATAATAACGCTGAACTTTGTAAGAAAGTCTTTGCGGTCGCAGACGCTATCTGTAAAGGTGCTTTCGGACTTCCTGCTGGCTCATTGACAAACAACTTCCTTGAAGGAAATGTTGACCAAGCCGAAACCTATTCCATGGCAACATGGTGCTCCCGTTATTACAAATATGAGGAATACGATTTCGCGAATGTCGGCATTCAAAAAGTGGATGATTTCACCTTCAACCTCTTCTTCAAATCACCTGTCAGCAGCTTTGATGCCAAATTGTTCTTCTCTTCTAACTGGATTGTGAAACAAGACCTATGGGAAAGCTTAAGAAAACCTGTCGCTGATTCAGGCTTATACACAACAACATATGGCACCTCCAAAGAAACCTATGTTGCTTATGGTCCTTATAAACTCGCATCCTTCCAAGCTGATAAACAAATCAACTTCGAAAGAAATGAAAAGTGGTATGGCTATAGTGATGGTAAGCATGAAGATGAATACCAAGTCGATAATATTGAAGTTCAAATCGTCCAAAACGAAGACACCTTGCTTTCTCTCTTCCGCACAGGAAAAATCGACTCCTATGCATTAAGAGGATCGGACTTAGACATCTTAGGGTCTTCCTCCAGATTGTTATATACCCCTCTTTCCTACACCACAAAATTAAGCGTCAACTCTGTCTATGAAACTTTATTAGCGGCTCAAAAGAGCGATACAAAGGGCAACCACACTATTCTTTCTAACCAAAAATTCCGTAAAGCCCTCTCCTTAGGACTTGATAGAAAGACGCTTTGCCAAACACAAACAGCTGGCTGGCGTGGATTCGACGTGCCGATTAACTTCATGTACGTTTCAGACCCTGAAACGGGTGTTGCCTATCGTGATACCGAACAAGGAAAGAAAGTCGTCATCGATAACTTCGGAACGGATTCCGATGGCAAACCAAACTACTACGGATACGATTTAGCCGAAGCAAGAAAATTGATTGATGAAGCGGTGAAGGAAGAGACTGCATCAGCCAAAGAAGGCCACTACGAAGAAGGCCAAAAAGTCCACCTCGTTTGGGAAAGCTATAACGAAGGTTGGAATGATATGGTCAACTGGGTTATCAATGCCTACAAAGAACTTGTCAAAGGCACCAAGCTTGAAGGAAAGTTAGATATCGAAGTGAAGATCACTGGTTCTGACTATTCCGATCATATTAGAAATGGTACTTGCGACTTTGGTATTTCTACTTGGGGTGGCGCACAATTCGACCCATTCGGCATCTTAGATTGCTACACCACATCCTCTAAGATGTATGAAACCTACAACATCTATCAAGACTATCTTGAAATCAACCTCAAGACTGGTGAATGGTCCGACAAGAAAGGTGGCTTAGCAAAGAGTGATGACGTTGTCGGAATGACTCTTGGCGGAGATGGTTCAGGAACACAAAAAGGCAACTGGACTTATGAGCTTACAACAGGCAAATATTCTTCCGCTTTAAGCGATGCAACGACACGTTTGAACATCTTAAGCGCTTGTGAATCCTATATCGTTGGCACCTATAACTTCATCTCCTGGGGCGCTCGTCAATCTGTTAGCTTGGATAGCTATCGTGTTACTGAAGGAACCGATGAATATGTTCAAATCGTTGGTTTCGGTGGCATTAGAAAACTCAAGCTCACAAAGACTGATGCAGAATGGTCTGAATGGGTAAAAGCCAATCTTGGTAAAGACGGCTTCATCGATTACAACAAATAACAGTCGTCTTCGATAAACGGGGAAGGGTGGATTTCCACCCTTTTCCTGGTTTTATGGGAGGATGTTTCAAAACAGCTAAAAACATCTTAAAATTTAGTTAACACGGGGGTTCCTTTATGTTACGTTACGTTCTTAAAAGAATCGGGTTGATGTTATTGACGTTCTTAATCATCATGACGATGTGTTTCGTCTTGATACGTTTATTACCAGTAACGCCATGTAAATCAAACGATCAAACTTGTATTTCCATCAACGCTTGGCGTGAAGCACTTGGCTATAACAAGCCAATCATCGTGCAATATGTGCTTTATATAAAGCATGTCTTCCAAGGTGATTTTGGAATTGGTTTCACTATTTATGGCGGAAAAGATGTCCTTTCCGTTCTTAATGAAAAACTTCCTAGCACCATCTATCTCAATATTTGGAGCTCACTTATTGCTATACCTATTGGCATTCTCTTGGGTATTATTGCCGCTTTAAAGAAAAATAAATGGCAAGATCAGCTTATTTCTGTTTTGGTCATGCTTTTTATTTCTGTTCCAAGCTACGTTTATTGCTTTCTTATTCAATATATTTTCTGCGCCAAATTAAAATGGTTCCCGCTTGTCGTTAATTCGGGATACGATTTTTGGAACCCCGTTTTCTTTCACTCATATTTTCCGGCAATGCTTTGCTTGATTATTGGAACGGTTGCTGGCTTAACACGTTACACCCGTGCTGAACTTACAGAAGTTTTAACAAGCGAATTCATGGTTTTAGCAAGAGCGAAAGGCTTAACAAGAGGCCAAGCCACTTGGAGACACGCTTTAAGAAACGCCATGGTTCCAATCTTCCCGATGATTCTTGGTGAATTTATTTCTTGTTTAAGTGGCTCGCTTATTATTGAAAACTTCTTTGCCGTTCCTGGTGTTGGCTCACTTTATCTTTCTTCGATCAACAACCAAGACTACAACTTCTTTATGTTCTTAAGCATGTTCTATGTTGGAATCGGCCTTGCCGCAGCTTTGATCATTGATCTCTCCTACGGATGGGTTGATCCACGTATCAGAATGGGGGCGAAATAATTATGGAAAAGAAAATACAAGACCCACGCTTTAGCTTTGTCCAACAAGATAAAAAGCTTGTCGATAGCAAAATGGAAACGAAGCGTATTGGCTTCTTCGCGGATGCAATGTACCGTTTTTCGAGAAACAAAGGTTCGATTGTCGCAGCCGCAATCTTAATGTTCATGATTCTTTTCTCCATCATCACGCCTTTTTGCACTGGTTATACCGCTACAGAAGCGGATTCCTATTATACAAACTGTCTTCCAAAGGCTTTCTCTGATGCTGGCGGTTTCTGGGATGGCTCTGAAAAAAGGACTGTTTCGGAAGCGGAATATTACCTTTTTAAACGTGCAGGACGCGTTAAAGAAGTCTATTCAACCTACCAAACAGGCGATGATTTTTCTGGTTTTACGACCAAATACGATGTCCGATACGATACCTATGTCATCGGTGCTATTAACCACACTTTAACGAAAGAAAAACTAGATGAGGTCCTCGAATATGATGCCAAAACAGACGAAGACCATAAAATTCTTTTACCGTTAATCGACACTTCTTGGATTGAAGAAGAGAGACAAAATGAAACGATTATCGAAAACGTCATTAGAAATAATGCGAATTATGATTATCGATTCTACGGACGTAATAAGCTTCCTATCTTAAAAGATGGCGAACTTCAATATGCCTGGAAGAAAAATGCTGCAGGGGAATACGTTTATTATGAAGCAACCGGTCTTTCTAATAGCGTTTATAACGTTAGAATGAATTATGAAAATTACTATTACTTCCTGAATGGGCATTATGCAAAGTTTGGCTTAGGAAGTGATTCTGCTGGCAGAGATATCCTTACAAGATTATCTGTTGGCGGACGTTTCTCTCTTCTTTTTGCTTTTGGCGTTTCGGCCATTAACTTGATTATTGGTTTAATCTATGGAGCAATCGAAGGATTCTATGGAGGAACGACGGATATCATCATGGAAAGAATCTCTGAGATTCTCGCCGAAGTTCCTTTCATGGTCGTTATTGCCCTTTTAAAGAACTACAATGGCGTTTATTTCTCAATATCCATCGTTGGAATGCTCTTTATCGCCTTTGTTCTTACGGGATGGCTTGGAACAGCGTCGACCGTGCGTATGCAATTCTATCGTTATAAGAAACAAGAATACGTCTTAGCGAGTAGAACCTTAGGCGCTTCCGATGCAAGATTGATTTTCAAGCACATTCTTCCGAACTCCATCGGAACAATTGTTACCTCATCTGTTTTGATGATTCCTGGCGTTATCTTTAGCGAATCAAGCTTATCTTACTTAGGAATCATTAATTTCGATGCCATCGGTTCTACTTCGATTGGCACAATGCTCTCGCAAGGTCAAAATTCCTACACGACTTATCCTAATAACATCCTTTGGCCAGCTTTATTCATCTCCCTTTTGATGATTTGCTTCAACATGTTTGGCAATGGCTTAAGAGATGCCTTTAACCCACAATTGAGAGGTTCCGACAATGTCTAATATCAATGAAGAAAACAAAATTTTATCGGTCAAAAATCTTCGTGTTAGTTTTTGGACGAACAATGGCACAGTAAAAGCCGTACGTGGCGTTTCTTTTGATTTGTATCGTGGAAGAACCTTAGCCATTGTAGGCGAATCCGGTTCAGGGAAAAGCCAAACATCTAGAGCAATAATGGGTATTCTTGCTCCAAATAAGATTATCGAAGAAGGAGAAATTCTTTACGATGGAAGAGATATTCTTCGTTTGAAAGAGGAAGAATTAACCAAAATCAGAGGCTCTAAAATCGCGATGATTTTCCAAGATCCTATGTCTTCTTTAAACCCGATTATGAAAGTCGGAAAACAAATCACCGAAGCGATGATGTTAAAAAAGAAGAGCACGATAAAAGAAAACAAGAAACGTGCCACTCTTCTTGAGAATACTCTTCTAAAATACGATCCAAGTGCCAAAGAAAGCATTCTCAAGGTAAGAAAAGGAGAGGAAGTGGATCCTTCTCTTCTTAATGCGGCAAATAAAGCCGTCACCGACAATGAGTCTTCTATCAAGGAGGCAGCTATCAAATTAAAAGAGAAACTATCTTCTTTATTAGAGAAGACAGACATCTTTAAGGAAGCTTCATCTTTCCCTTTACTCCATAAGGAATTACATGAAATAGAAAGCTTAGTCAAACCCGTTGAAAATCACTTGGATGATAAAAAAGACGACTTGGTTTTCACTTTCGTTATTGGGCTTGAATACTATTTGAGCGAATACAAAAAATCTTTAGCTAGAGAAAAAGAAGAAGCGAAAAAGAAAGAAAAACATCTTGATACGAATTCTATCAAAGAGAGAGCCTGGGCCTCAGAAATTGATATTTCAAAAGAAGCGGTTCAAGCAAGAGCGAAAGCTTATGTGGAGTCTTTCCTTAAACATTTAGAGGAAGATTACATCACGAAAGAGGTAGACGTGAATGAAAAGGCTAAGAAACTTCTTGAATCCTATGCTCATTCTTCCAAAGAAGCTTTATTAAAAATCTCTAAGAAGCAGTTAAAGGAAAAAGCGATCGAACTTTTAGGCGAAGTAGGTATCAAAGATCCTGAAAAGAGAATCAAGCAATATCCGTTCGAATTCTCTGGAGGTATGAGACAACGTATCGTCATTGCCATCGCTCTTTCTAGCGACCCTGAGATTCTTATTTGCGATGAGCCAACAACGGCCCTCGATGTGACCATCCAGGCCCAGATCCTTGACATGATTAATGATTTAAAGGAAAAAAGACATCTTTCGGTCATCTTTATTACGCATAACCTTGGTGTTGTGGCTAACATGGCAGACGATATCGCCATTATGTATGCTGGCAAAATCGTTGAAAAAGGAACGGCGGATGATATTTTCTACCATCCAGCCCACCCATATACATGGGCCTTGCTATCCTCTATGCCTGATTTGGAAACCAAAGACCGTTTGGATTCGATTCCAGGAACCCCACCAAATATGATTCTCCCACCAAAAGGAGACGCTTTCGCAGCTAGAAACAAATACGCGATGCAAATTGATTTCGAAGAAGAACCGCCATTCTTCGATATAAGCCCAACCCATAAAGCCGCAAGCTGGCTTCTTGATCCACGCGCTCCAAAGGTGAACCCACCAAAAGGAGTGAGTGATCGTATCAAACGTTTTGCAAAATTAAACGCTCAAAGAGAAAAGGAGGAAAAGAAAAATGGCAAGGAAAAAGAAGAATAGTTCTGATATCGTAGCTGTTGATGAGAATGAAAATATCGTCAAACTACAAGAAAAAGAACCAGTTTCTCCCGATGCGCCTGTGATTTTGTCCGTCAGACATTTGAAACAGTATTTCAAATTCGGCTCAGGCGATTTCAAATACAACAAAGCCGTTCACGACGTCTCCTTTGATATTCATAAAGGGGAGGTTTTAGGCCTTGTTGGTGAATCTGGATGTGGAAAAACTACAACCGGAAGAAGCATCATTAAACTTTACGACATCACGAGTGGCTCGATTTACTTTGAAGGAACGAGAATCTCTGCGGGAACAAGATGGAACGAAAAAGAAATCAAATGGAAAAGCATCCGTTATAAAGAAGCCATGAAAAAGCTTCGTGAGGAAAAGAAGGATGCTTTGCAGTTTGTCAATGTTCCTGAAGATAGCACTTTGGAAACAGAAAAAGCTAAGATTTCAAAGAAATACGATGATCAAATAAACGCTTTAAAAGAAGAGTTAGCCGGTATTTGCAAAACGCAAAGAGCAGAAATTAGGAAAGCTCATTATGACAATAGACATTGCAATGCGCCTTTTGCTAAAGAAGCAACGATCAAAGCAAAGAAAGAGCATCAGGAAAGACTTGCTAAGCTCAAAGAGAATAAGGCAAAATTCCTTGCTTATTCTAAGGAATACCTGAAGTATCTTGAAAGCTTACTCATTGCCAAAAATACAAAAATCACCAGTAAAATGCAAATGATCTTCCAAGATCCTATCGCTTCCCTTGATCCACGTATGACGGTTCGCGATATTATCGCAGAGGGATTACGAATCCAGGGTGTTTACGATAAAAAGGTCATTGATGAAAAGGTCTCAAACGCTTTAATCCGTGTCGGGCTTCAACCAGAAATGATGGAACGTTATCCTCATGAATTCTCTGGTGGCCAAAGACAACGTATTGGTATTGCTAGAGCCTTGATTATGGAACCGGATTTACTTATTTGCGATGAGCCAGTAAGTGCTCTAGACGTTTCTATTCAAGCACAAGTCATTAATCTTCTTAACGATTTGAAAAACGAATTGGATTTATCCATTCTCTTTGTCGCTCATGATTTGAGCGTCGTTAAGTATTTCTGCGATAGAATTGCCGTTATGTATTTTGGAAGACTGGTGGAAATTGCTCCAAGTGATGCTCTTTTCCTTCATCCTCTTCACCCTTACACAAAATCTCTTTTGAGTGCAATTCCTTTGCCTGACCCTCATTATGAGAAACATCGTAAGAGAATCAATTATGTCCCCGAAAGAGACCATCAATATGGGGAAGAGAAACCCACTCTTCAAGAAGTGGAAAAAGGCCACTTTGTCTTATGTGACAGCAAAGAATTGGCTAAATATAAGGAAATAGTGAATAATAAGTAAATATGGAAGAAAACACCAAAGAACAAGGAAAAGAAAGAAAAAGTCTTAAAGGGATTATTGCTAGAGCCTCCCTCTCTTTTGCTTTTGCCCTTGCAATCTTCTTAACGGTTTTCTTTTTGGAACTTTATGGTCCTTTTGAGCTTACCTGGGAGAAAAACGGATACAGAATGTTATCTGATTCTTTCTCCCTCGGCGGTCTGCTTCCTATTCTTTTTTGGCTCCTCGTTTGGGTATCGGAAAAAGGTGCTTTTGATTTAATCGCCTACAGTGTTCGTAAACTTTTCTCTTTTACCTTCCGTATCCATCCAGAAAAAAGTAACCTTCCTCCGACATATGCGGATTATGTTGCGATAAAGAAAGCCAAAAGGAAGCCATTCCATTATGAGCTTTTAATCGTGGGAGGAACCTTTCTTCTCCTCGGTCTTATCTTCATTCTTGTTTGGTATAAATTAGAGTCTTAAGGCCTTTTAAAAGTAGACTAATCACCTTAAAGGGACCTTTTTGTCTACTTTAGACATAAACATTCGATAAAAACTGATGTTTATACTTAAATAATTTAAGAAAACTTTCTTTGGAATGGCCAAAAGTAGACTAAAAAGTAGACTAAAAAGTAGACTAATAGTAGACCAATCCACCAAGGAAGAAAGATTCATTATTCTTGAAGACTATAAAAGCTCTCTATCTTGTTTTAAATGGGATTGGAAACTGGTTTATTTTATAAATAAAGGATATGCTTATTGACGTTACTTTATAAATAAGGAGGATTTAACTATTAACAAATCAAGCAAAAATTAATTTGTATGCCAAAAATAGTTCTCTTAATGGAACTTCTTCTTGAACCCTAAATTAA
>OGRD01000470.1_pt1 | contig 21314 bp, 17 predicted proteins | sample 1553441 | NCBI WGS metagenome assembly OGRD01 (sample SAMEA2580106, study PRJEB22360) | human gut metagenome | biome: human gut; feature: human-associated habitat; material: faeces | place: Denmark | collected 2008/2010
CCGATTTGTTGAACTGGTTTGAGTATACCACATCAACGGATGAAATACCATTTGTTTTTTCAGAAAGGAGTCCTGCCTATCGCTGTCACTCGAATCATCCCCATGCACATCAGCAAAGGCAAAACCGCCTTGCAATCCCTCTCAGCTCGGCTAGACTATGCAACCAACCCGAACAAAACAAGGAATGGCGAACTCGTCACCGCTTATGCCTGCGATCCGCATACCGCCGACGCAGAATTTGCTCTATCGTGCCGCCAATATCAGACCTACACCGGGCGAACGCAAAAGCACGAGGTTATCGCTTATCAGGTGCGCCAGTCTTTCAAACCCGGCGAAGTTACGCCGGAGGAAGCCAACGCCATCGGCTACGAATTTGCCAGCCGCTTTTTGAAGGGAAATCATGCGTTTATGATACGACACAAGAAAACTCAGGAGGACAAACAGATGCAGGAAAAAAGTCTCCTTCATAAGATAGTGTTTTGGTTGGAATAATCATAAATCTATCAACAGTTGCGTTTTTACCGTATTGACTTTCAAACCATGCACAGTGGTTATTCATTTGCTCTTTTTCTTCACTCCGACTGATTTGCTCATGAAAGACACTCTCCGCTTTGTTTGATGAGTCCATTATACGTATTTCCATTTTCAGTTTCTACACACTTTTGACTCAATTCCGGCCATAAACGCAGAAAAAACCGGTCACATTGCCATTCGATTGACATCTTAACAGCGCAATGCTACAATTTTCTCATCGAAAGGCTGCAGCATGAACAGACGCCACATCGAGGCGCTCTCCGCCGGCGCGCTGGGATCGCGCTCTAATATTCCTCTCATCCGCGCGCGGTACAATGACGGGACATCACACAGGCTGAAGGAGAATCATCATGCGAATACTCTATGCAGAGGACGAGCGGGATCTAAACGACCTTGTGACGCGCCGCCTTGTCGCCGAGGGCTATGGCGTGGACAGCTGCCTTGACGGACAGCAGGCTTGGGATTATCTTCAGGCCGCCGATTACGACGCGGCGATACTGGACATCATGATGCCGCATCTGGACGGGCTGAGCGTGCTCAAAAAGCTGCGCGCCGCCGGCAAAACCACGCCCGTGCTGCTGCTCACCGCGCGCGACGCCATCGCCGACCGCGTGGCCGGGCTGGACAGCGGCGCGAACGACTATCTGGTGAAGCCCTTCGCGCTGGAGGAGCTGAGTGCCCGGCTGCGCGTGCTGACGCGTTCCCAGTTCGGCGCGGGCGACAGCAGACTCGTCGCGGGCGATCTGACGCTGGACACCGGCACGCGGCGCGTGAAGCGCGGGGGCGCTGAAATTGCGCTTTCCGCCCGGGAATATGCGCTACTGGAATACCTCATGCACAACAAGGGCATCGTGCTTTCCCGCGAAAAGATCGAAAATCACGTCTGGAATTTCGATTACGAGGGCGGCACGAACGTCGTGGACGTGTACATCCGCTATCTGCGCAAAAAGATCGACGACGGCCATGAGCGCAAGCTGATCCACACTGTGCGCGGCATGGGCTATGTGCTGCGGGAGGAGACGCCGTGAAGAGAAGCTCGCTCCAATGGAAACTCACGCTGTGGTTTTCCGCCGCGCTCGTGCTCATGGCCGTGCTGACATTCATCGTGGTGTTCTTCGTGAGCCATTCCGTCCTGCAAAAGCAGCTGCGCACAGAGCTGATACACACCGTCGAGGACAATGTGGACGAGGTCGAGTTTTACCGAAGCATCGCGCAGATGAATCAGGACGGCGACACCGACCACTACATCCGCTACGGCGTGGGCTATCTCGAAATCGACGACGATTTTCTCGATCAGGTGAACGGCATGACCACCGCGCTCTATCACGAAAACGGCTCTCTGCTCTACGGCGAAAACCCCATCGCCGCGGCAGGCATGCTGGCCTTTGAGGACGGCGTGTGCCGCACAGTCCGCGTGCGCGGAGAAACTTGGTATATATTTGATCGCCGCCTCGAGCAGAACACCCTTCGCGATCTGTGGCTGCGCGGCGCCGTGCCCGAAACGCGGGCCGACGCGCCGCTGCGCGACATCGTGTACGTCTGCGTCTGGAGCCTGCTGGCGCTCACGCTCATCGCCATTGCCGGCGGCGTGCTGATCGCCCGACGCGCGCTGAAGCCCCTGCGCGCCATGGCGCTCACCGCGGCGCAGATCAGCGGCGGCGACGACCTGAAAAAGCGCATGCCCGACGGCGGCAGCGACGAGCTGGCGCAATTGGCCGGCGCGTTCAACGGCATGATGCAGCGGCTGGACGACGCCTTCGAGGCCGAGCGGCAATTCGCCTCGGACGCGTCGCACGAGCTGCGCACGCCCATGGCCGTCATCATGGCGCAGTGCGAGGACGCGCTTTCCGGCGAGAAAACCGGCGCGGACTACCGCGAGGCGCTCTCCGTCATCCATCGTCAGGGGTGGCGCATGAACCGCATGATCTCCGGCATGCTGGAGCTCGTGCGCATGGAGCGCAAGACCGACCGCTATGCTCGCGAGCCGTTCAATCTGAGCGCGCTGACCGAGTCCGTCTGCGAGGACATGGCGCTGATCTGCGAGAAGAACATCGCCCTCACTACAGACGTCGAGCCGGATATTTCCATCACCGGCGATCAGACGCTCATCACGCGACTGCTCGGCAACCTCATCGGAAACGCCTACCGCTACGGCCGGGAAAACGGCCATATCATCGTCACGCTGCACCGCGCAGGCAGCGCGATAGAGCTGACTGTATCGGACGACGGCATCGGCATTGCGCCCGATCAGCAGAAAAAAATTTTCCGGCGGCTCTATCAGGGCGCGTCCGAACGATCGGGCGACGGCGCGGGGCTGGGGCTGGCCATGGCGCGGCAGATCGCGCGTCTGCACGGCGGCGAGCTGACCGTCGTGAGCGAGGAGGGCAAGGGCAGCGCCTTCACCGCCCGCTTCCCCATGCAATGACATATAATATAGAAGAGAGCGGGATCTCCGGCGGGAGGTTCCGCTCTCTTTGCGCCGGGCAGGCAATCAGCGCCGCCTGCGGACAAAAACGGGAGCGCCGCAGGCTTGAGGGCACTTTTCAGAGAACTGACGCGTCAGGCTGTTCTTTCGAAGGCGCACTGTTTGACGGCGCTTCAGCAAAACGGCAGGCTGCGCATTCGGAGGAATCGGCGCACGGCAAAAATTTTATAAAAAATGAGCGCTTCTCATTTTCATCTCATCTGCGTCCTGTATCATAAGGCCATACCAAACAAGGAGGCGACTTCAATGAAAACGACACTCAAATCCACGCTGAAAGCCCTGCTGACTCTGACGTTCATACTGACGCTCCTGCTGAACGGAACGGCCTTCGCGCAGAGCGCCTTCGACCAGACCGCCGCTGAAAATCTGGCTCTGGAAGCCGCCGGCGCGACCCGCGAGCGCGCGCTGCTCTTCCCCACCGAGATTGAAACCGAGCACGGCCAGACGGCCTATGACGTCGAATTCCGGTGCGACGGCTTTGAATACGAATACTGGATCAGCACGACCGACGGCGCGATCATCAAGAGGGCCTGGGCGCTGACGAGCCAGAAGACGCTGGAAATGGCCGCCTATCAGGACGCGGCCGCCATCGTGATCGGCGAGCAGCAGGCGCTGGACAAGGCGCTCGCCGACGCGGGGCTGACTGAAGCGGACATCACGCTGCTGGAAATCAGCCTGGACACCGACGATATGCTGCGGCTCTACGAAATCGAGTTTTACACCGCGACGGCCGAATACGACTATGACGTGGACGCGGTTTCCGGCACTGTGTGCGGCACAAGCATAGAATACTTCGCCGAAAACGAGACCGTGCGCCCCGGCCAGCAGCCCGCGAGCCCCGAAACCGTGGCAAGCGCTCAGGGAATCTCCCGCGAAAAGGCGCGCTCCATCGCGCTGAGCGACGCTTCTCTCTCCGCCGCCGACGTGACGTTCACCAAGACCAAGCTCGACCGCGAGGACGGCATGCTGGTGTACGAAATTGAATTTGTCACCGCTGCCGCCGAGTATGAGTACGAAATCGACGCGGTCACCGGCGCCATCCGCGAAAGAAGCATTGAGACGCGCGCCACCGCTCAGCCCGCCGCCTCCAGCTATATCGGCGTGGATCAGGCCAAGAGCATCGCGCTGAAGCACGCGGGGCTCTCCGCCGCCGAGGTGTCCTTCACCAAGGCCAAGCTCGAGAAGGACGACGGCCTGCGCAAATACGAAATCGAATTCATCAAGGGCAGCACCGAGTACGAATACGAGATCGACGCGGCCACCGGAAGCGTCCTCGAATATGACGTGGAGCGCAGCGAGCCCGCCCCCTCAAACGACAACCGCCAGCCTGATCGCGACGACGATCACGACGATAATCACGATGATGACCGCGATGACGATCACGATGATCACGACGATAATCACGATGATGACCGCGATGACGATCACGACGACGATAATCACGATGATGACCGCGATGACGATCACGATGACGACGATGACGACGATGACGACGACGACGATTAATCCCGCCTGACGCGCTCCCGAAAGCATAGATGCGCCGCCTGTCCCCGCTTACACGGGATGGGCGGCGCTTTTTTTTAATGGGGGAAACGTTCTCCGTGTTGAATACACCCCCATTATTATGACCAAAGGTGGAGGCTTTACCTTTGACTGATGCTTACTAAGCGAACGATCTACTAACGAAAACCTTATGATGAAGACGCTGAAAAGTGGCTTGAAATAAGCACTTCTCAGCGTCTTCTTTTGATTAGAAGATGGATTTTGGAGGAGGATTGCTAATAATTCTGCAAATTCCGTCCGCTTCCGTTGGAAAAACCACTATTTTCGACTTTCCGCATATGCGGCGGACGGCGTGATGAAATCATATAAAGATGAAACAGGTTGAAAAGTGGCTTTACATAAAGGGTTTCGCTATGCCTGCCAGAGACCGGTCATCGCCCCGGAGATAGTATGTTTTATTGGATTTCTAACCATCAGCGCGATTAGCAGCCGTGATTGTTGCAAAATTTGGCGGACGACGATGCAAAGAAAAGCGGACGGTCACGCAATCCACAAGCAAACCCTCATGACTTTTCACAACCGCAAGAGCCTACAGTGGGCGAAGAAATCATCAAGAGTACGCAGGGTCTGGTGACAACGGTTTTGGGAACGATGGTACTTCTTTGTACGGGATTTTCCGATGGCGGTGAAACCGTGGACGGCTTGTCCGCGGCGGGTTTGTAGTAGGAGGGCGTTTTCATTTGTAACAAGCACAAAGTATTGGTAACATTTACTAAATTTTTCTTGAACTTTTAGGCTGGATAACCTATAATAAAAGATATACAGTCGAAGGGAGAAAATACAATGGACTTTGAAATTAAAGACGGATGTTTGGTAAAATATACGGGAGAAGACGAAAATGTAGTCGTACCGGGGATGTGACGAGCATCGGATAATAGAGAAACTTTATAACGTGGCGCATGAGTTGTGTTTTGGTGAGACAAAAGTTGTGGATCAGTCTTGTAGATTATAGGGGGAGTTGTACATATGTCAAAGCCTAACTTTTTTGCGAGCATAGATGCTTTAAATTGCCTGCTTCAAATGGACTTTGATAAGCCTTCAAAGGACATTGATTTGACGCTTGATCTCATTGAACTTCCTTTCTGGCTCAGTTTCTGTTCTGATAAAAAGACGCAAACCCTCAAAGCATTTGCGCAGACGGAACTATATAACAAAGATGAAAAGATGGCCATGGAGAAGGGCAGTTTGATTCTCGATCGATCAAGCGGTCAGGCGTCAGTCAAAGCGGTTCAAGAAATTGGTGAAAACATGGGCGTATTTTATGCTGCATGTCAAAAGCTTAGTTGCTTTATCCAGAAGAAAAAATTGGAGCCGCTTTATGCGAATCTGAATCCGGATGAAGCAGGAATTCTTCTGGTGAAGAATAACGACGAATTGAGTTGGAAGGTTGTTTCTGGCAGAGAACGCCCGAGTCTTACTGTGCAAACCTTGTTTGGAGGAATAACGATGGGTCGTCCGTATATGGACGATTTCTGGGAGCGTTCAGAACTTGAAAATCTTAGCTTGGAAGAGAAGATTGCTGCTGCCGAAGAAGGCAACATGACGGCAATGGAAGAACTTGCCATGCTTTATCTGAATGGTGACGAAAATCAAGAAGTTGAACCCGATCCGGCGAAGTGTGTATACTGGTTCACAAAACTTGCGGAGACCGGCAACGCAACTGCGATGTTCAACCTTGGCTTGCATTACGCCAAAGGTCATGGAATAAAGCGTGATTTTGAGAAGGCTGCTGAATGGATGGAGAAAGCAGCCGAAGCCGGAGATGATGATGCACCGAGATTGATTGGGAAATATAGGAAGCTTGCATGTGCCGTTAAAAAGGCCGCAGATGGAGATGCTCAGGCGCAGGCAGACTTGGCAGAAGGACTTATGGAATTAGGCGGATCGCTTGAACAGGCTGGGGTCGGTGATGATTATACTGAGAGCGTGAAATGGGCAAAGCTTGCCGCTGCTCAAGGAAACGCAGACGCAATGTGGGTGTTGGCTCTGGCATATGAACACGGACGCGGCGTGGATAAAAATATTGATGTTGCGATTGAGTATTACAAAAAGGGCGCGGAACTTGGCAACGCTGCCTGTCAGCATAGTCTTGGTTGCTATTATGCCAGAGGCGATTATCTCAAAAAAGACAATGAAAAAGCGATTGAACTCTTTCGGAAATCTGCTGCACAAGGTTATGAACTCGCAATAAAAGACTTAGGTAGATGCACTCAGTCCGAAAATGGTTTCATGGACAATATGAAGACGTGTACAAAAGACCGAGAACAGCCTGCTGAAAACCTAAAACTCGCAGAGGACAAGCTTTTTGAAGACTACGAAAAGGAAAAGAATCGAATCAGTGAGCAGCGCAGGCGGGAATTGGATCAGATTTATGCGAGAAACAGAAGTACGACGTATGAAAACGTGAATGCCCTGCGTCGAGAATTTACGCTGAAAAATAATGAGAGTGGGCGCAGATTCAGCGCACTGGTTCGTAAACTGAGCGAGGACGGCGAAAAACTTGTTAAACGCGGCGCGGGAAAAGATTTTATCCGCCGTATGATCTCTAAGCTTCAGGAAGAACAGGAAGAATTGACGTTGGAGTTGGATATCAATATCAGCGATTACGATAAATGGGAAATCCGTTTTGATATTCCGCAAGATATCAGGAAACTGCCTGACAAGTGGAAGAAAATGCTGAACCAACCGAGTCAAGGAAAAAATGAGCTTCAAAAGAAGCAAAAGGCCTCGGAAGCAAAGTCTGTTAAGGAAAAAGAAAAGACGAAACAGGCAGAAACGGAAGAGGAAAAATACCAAAAAACGTATCATACATGGAAAAAGGAATGCGACGAAGTAACGGCCAAGCGCAAGGCTCGAAAGGAAAAACTACTGGAGGAAGCGGAAGCAGAGAACAGGAAGCAGCTTGAACGGGCAGAACAAGCCTATCGTCAATCCGTTACGCAGAAAAAACAACATTTGGAAGATGAAAAACGCCGCAAGGAAGAAGCGGAAAAGAAATTGGGAATGCTTGGATTCTTTGCATTTGGCGAGAAGAAGGATCAAAAAGCGATTATTGAAGAAACGGCCAGAACCATTCCGCAGACACAGGCGGCTATTGAGCAGGCTGAAGCCGATTATCAAGCGGAACTTGGAAAAATAGCTGAACGTTTGAAAAAGAATAAGGAAGAAGCGGAGAGCAAGGCGGAAAGGGAGATCCCGATGCCGGAAAAACCGCTGTCGCCAGAAGAAAGCCGACGCCAAAAGCAGGAAGCGGATTGGAAAAACAATATCTTGAGCGTTTTGTCATATTCAGAACCGATGAGCCTTGAGGATATTCGGCGTTCTAACCCAGAGCTTGCAGAACTTACGGTGATGCAAATCAGCAGGTTATTGCGAGAACTGAAACGGGAAATGGAACCGGAAGGAATCGTCGTTCAAAGAACGATTGTGAACCGAAAAGAATGTTATGTACTGAATTGAGCGGCATAGGCGAAATATGAATTGTCAGCTATTACGAAATAAATTAAAAGGGGAAGCGTCTTTGGCAATCCTATAGCAGGAGGTATAACGATGCATCTGGACTATCGCTTTTATGTGAAATTTGGAGAGTATGATTTATGGGATTCATGTATGAACCGGATTGCGATTGAAACAGCCGACGGAGAAGAATATAGTTTAGCTGAAATTGCAAGAGTTTTTAGAAGCCCGGGAATGTTTATGACACATTTGAGCCAAAAAGATTCTATTGCGGATATTTTCGATGATATAAAAATGGATGGAGAAGCATTGACCTGCCAAATTCACGATCATTGTAAATCATTTGATTTCTTTGTCGGGCTGACGGAATACATGATGAGAGAAATTGCGAGAGCTTGTGGCGATAACGCAGCAGCGATTGCTGACATAACCAATTTTGATAACGATTCGTTCGGCGATCATATTTTCTATTATTTGGGTGGCGAAAATGGGATAGGCCAATACGTTGTGGAAGGCCCGGCAGGCCTGGAACACCATGATGTTGAGATTTCGGATTTTGCGAGTATGCTGCCTCTGTCCAGTGAACAGCAGAAAGCACTTGAACGATTTATTTCCAAGTCAAATTCAATCGTATAAAATGAAATGAAACATATTGGTATAAAATTAAACGGATAATATAATGCCCTCCTCTGCACTTTGATATGTACCCCCAATACTGGACACCCGGTATTGGGGGTATTTTTATGCGATACAGTTATGAATACAAGAAGATGTGCGTCGAATTATATCGACAAGGAAAATGGGTCGAGACACCAGAAGGAGTAAAAGAAAAGAACTTTCGGAATATGATTCAAATCTGGGCAAGAACGGAAGAATCATGTGGTGTAGAAGCACTAAGGCACAAAAATCAAAACAAAGTGTGGACGGCAGAAGAAAAATACGAGCTAGTGGCTAAGGTGTTGGCAGGAGAATCCAACAGAACAACAGCAATAGCAGCTGGAATCGACAAGGGACTCTTGTACAGTTGGGTCAGATGCTATAAAATGAAAGGGTATCAGGGATTGGTCGCACAACGACAAGGACGGCCGCCCAAGGAGCCTGACATGAGGAAGAAAATAGAACCGGCAGAACTGACCCCTTCTGAGCGAGAAGAGATGATTCGGCTCAGAGCTGAAAACGAACGTTTGAGAGCGGAGATTGCCGTCGTAAAAAAAGAGATTGCCTTGAGAGAAGAGCGATGCGCAGCGCAACTCAAGGCGAAAAAGCTGCGATCGTCCAAGAGCTCCACAAAGAAGGACATAAACTGAATGATCTGCTGGGTGTAATTGGTTTGTCCAGATCAACGTATTATTACGAACTTTGCAGAACGGATAAAGTCAAAGAGAGAAATGCCGAGTTATCGTCTGAAATTTCCACTATTTTCAACGAGAACAGAAAAAGATACGGCGTGAGACGGGTACACCATGAACTTCTGAACCGTGGGTTTCAGGTAAATCACAAGCGTGTTCAACGAATTATGAACCAGCTTGCATTGTTTGGCAAACGTCCAAAAGAGAAGTACCATTCTTACAAAGGCGACGTTGGTAAAGTTGCGGACAATATCATCAATCGGGATTTCAGTACCGAAAAGCCGCTGCAAAAGTGGACAACAGATGTATCGCAGTTCAATCTTCCTTGGGGCAAATGCTACATTTCACCGATTCTGGATATGAATACAAATGAGATCATTTCTTACAATCTCTCGACCAGTCCCAACATGGAGCAGATAAGAGATATGCTGAACAAAGCATTTGAACGCCTTCCTTCTGTACAAGGTCTGGTCATGCACTCGGATCAGGGCTGGCAGTACCAGCACGCATTCTACCGTGGTGAACTTCAGAAGCACGGAATCATTCAATCCATGTCCCGAAAGGGTAACTGCTATGACAATTGCATGATGGAAACCTTCTTCGGCAGACTGAAAAATGAAATGTTCTATGGATTTGAGAAGAATTATCACTCCTTTGAAGCCTTTTCAAAGGCCATTGCCGAGTATATTGACTATTACAATAACAGCAGAATCCAAGCTAAAACAAAATGGATGCCTCCCTCCAAGTTCTGGACTGCTATAACAGAAGTAGACACAAAAAAAGAAACCCGGTCGTAGCAACTTTCATTCTACCAGAGTTTGTAAACTATGTCTCTTTCTTTTTGCGCAATTTATTGTACCTTATCTTAGAGGAAGTTGTCAGGGTACAGGATTATTGAGCTATTACGGGATTGCAAACAAATTTGCACATAAATCTTGATGATATTGTCAAGGCGGTGAACAAGTTGCCCTGCTCACCGCCTCATATCACTTTGGTTTTTTGGCCGACCTTTGCGTTTACCCAGAAATTTTAACACGCTTTTCCTTCTACGAATCGATTACTCGCAGTCATTCAACCATATTTTCGTCGCATCGCGGCGATAGTATACGCCATCATAGACATCCTTATCATAAACAATGATCACCGCCGGTGTGCTGATTGGAATATAGCACCCAGTTCCAACAATTTCTCTGAGAACTTCGTTATAATAGCCTTCCGCCTCTCCATTATCTAAGCAAGACTGCGCCTTGACAAATAGCTCGTCAAGTTTCGCATATTCCTCGTCAGAGAAAAGACCTGCCATCTTTACCTGTTCCAAATGTCCAACTAATATAGAAGAAATCTCCGCAAAAGAATTGCTAGCTAAGCCAACCTCCCATCCTTCTTTGCCCAGCAAACGTCTAAACTCAGTGCTGTTTGTCAGGGGATCGATATTCATCAGAATACCAACATCCATAAGCTGAATCTGCAACAGATTGAGAAACATACTGTCATGATTGAACTCAGAAAGTGTGAACTCAAACACCTGACCATCTTTATCAAGCAGGCCATCTCCATCCGTATCCGTCCAACCTGCTTCAGCGAGTAGTGCAATGGCCTCCTCCCTGCCGTTCATACTGGTGTAGTTCTCTTGGAACCAATTCGTAAACTCCTCACTATAGCCAATAGCGAAGTCGGAAACCAGATTATAGGCAGGAAACAAAGTTCCGTTGGATTGTTCATAGATCATATCTCGGTCAATCAGCAGAGTTAATGCTCTACGGACATTCTCGTCAGCAAATAATTCAAAATCGGGATTGATAATAAACGAATAGATACCGGCATTCTTCTCAGCAGTAACGACTAGTTGATCGACAGCCTGCAACTCAGGCAAATTATCCACAGTCAGGTAGCTGCTAGCAATATCAATCTGTCCGGCAATCAGCCCTTGTACAATGGCAAAGTTGTCTTTCATAAAACGAACCACAACTCTATCCACATGGGGCTTGCCTTGGTTTTTGATATTGGGGTTATTAGTTTTATAATATGGATTGGCCTTGAGCGTAACATGATCCCCCTGAACCAATTCTTCCACATAATAAGAGCCATATATGCGGGCATTCCAGTATAGATCGTCAACGGGGAGTGAATCGATATCCTCTGCGCAGACAATAGGCATCATGACGCTGGATAGCTGGAACGGAATGGAAGCGGAATAACCATTATCCATATGAATCAAAATGTCATAACCATCTGCTTCAACAGATGTAATTCCTGCCCAAGAACCAGCCATAGAGCTGTTTTCCAGTCCAAATTCAAAGGAACGCTTCCAGTCGTTTGCGGTGACGTTTGTGCCATCGTAGAACCGCAGATCCTCAGGAAGATGAATGGTTAGCAAAGTGCCATCCGCATTAAAATCAAAGGAATTACAGATATTAGGCTGATATTCTCCATTCTCATCCACATAGAGAAGCGTATCATTGGTCAGACAATAAGGCAATCCGCCGCTCTGATTAAGGTAAGAGCAGGAGCTGATCATCTCTCTGTTGGCGATGACAATTTCGTTACGATACGCTTCCGCAAAGGCAGTGGAAATTGTACCGCTAAGCAGGAAGAGAATCAGTAGGAAAAAGAGAATCGAGGGGTGCGCTGTGCGTTTCTTCATGTTGTTCATCCTTCCTTTTCTTTTTTACTGCGTTTTTATTTATGCTTTCTCAAAGGTTTATCTTGTTCTAAAGGATATAGCCTTTTCTAAAAGCAACGCATACGTAGGAGATTTTACAGAGATACCGATCATTTTGCAAGAAAGCTTTCTCGATAACAAGCAACATAATGCTCACCGCCAAGATTATAAAGATCAGGTGTTTTTTTACGGCAGCACTCTTCTGCATATGGGCACCGGGGTGCCAAACGACACCCTTCCTCGATGTTCATTACACTGCTGGGCTCTCCTGAAAACAACAGCGGCCTATCACTTCTTAACGCCGGATCTGTGATAGGCGTAGCAGCCATCAGCCCCTTCGTATAGGGATGCTTAGGCTGGAAGAAAACATCTTCAGCGGAGCCGTATTCCATCAGCTTGCCAAGATACATAACCGCAATATAATCGCTGATATATCGAACTACATTCAAGTCGTGGCTGATAATCACATAAGTCAAATCAAGCTGTCGTTGAATATTGAGCAACATATTCAGCACCTGAGCTTGAATGGAAATATCCAGCGCTGAAGTCGGTTCGTCCAAAATCATGATCTTGGGATGTAAAACCAGCGCCCGCGCAATTGCTATTCTCTGAAGCTGACCACCAGACAGGTTTTTCGGATAGCTGTCAAGATACATTCTATCCATTTTCACCATATCCATTACCTCTTCGGCGCGCCTGAGCGCTTCCTGCCGAGGAACATTCTGAACAATCATTGGCCGCATGATGGATTTTGCAACCGTAAATCTTGGATTAAGATTTGCCATGGGATCCTGAAAAACCACAGCAATGCTCCTACGCAGCTGCTTCATTTCGCGCCTGTCGGCATGCGCAATGTCGATCCCGTTAATCCTGACATTGCCTGATGTAGCATTAGTGAGCTTTAGAATCACATTGGCAAGCGTCGTCTTACCACTGCCGCTCTCGCCAACAATCCCAAGTATTTTCCCCTTTTCCAACCGGATGGACACATCATCCAAGGCTCTGACAGCAGGCTTGCTTTTTTTGAAAAGGGCGCCAGACAGATATAGCTTCGAAAGTTTGTTGACCTCAATCATCGCTTCAGCCATTTGCATCCACCACCTTATGACACTTAACAAAATGTCCGGGTTCAATTTCCGTATACTGTGTTTCTTCGTTCTCACAGCAGTCGGCGCAGTATTTGCAACGATTCGCAAAGCGACATCCTTTGTACTCGCCAATAAATCGCGGCACGATACCACCAATCGTTTCAAGTTTCCCTTCGCTCTTGGAAATACGCGGTAGCGTGCGCATAAGTGCCTGCGTGTAAGGATGTTTGGGATTTCTGAACAGTGTAAATACATCCGCAATTTCCACTAGTTCTCCAGCATAAAGTACACCAACGCGATCCGCAATTTCCGCAACAATTCCAAAGTTGTGGGTAATGATCAGGAAGGACATTTGTTTTTCCTGTTTCAAGCGTTTGAAAATTTCCAAAATCTGCTTCTCTATGGTAACGTCAAGCGCAGTAGTCGGCTCATCTGCGATTAACAGCTTCGGATGACGGGCAAGCATCATTGCTATCATAGCACGTTGTCGCATTCCACCAGAGAGTTCGTGCGGAAAGCTGCGGATGCGGCTCTCCGCATCCGGAATCTTTAAATCTTTATACAACTCAATTGTTTGCTCTGTGGCTTCGCTTTTGCTGATACCGTCCAGCATGAGCGCTTCAACAACTTGTGTTCCTGATCGATAAACAGGATTGAGGGAATCGAGAGGATTTTGAAAGATCATACCGATCTTCTTTCCACGAATACCCTCCATTTCTTTTTCGCTGATCTTAAGCAGATCAATTCCATCCAGCACGGCACTTCCGCTAATTTTCTCGCTACCATTCATCAGAAGTCGCATAAGAGCAAATGCCAAAGTCGATTTTCCGCAACCCGATTCACCAATAAGGCAGAATGTCTCTGCTGTGTTAATTGTCAGATTGACATTGTTGACCGCGGAAAGCATTCCACCCGAGACGCGATAGCGCACAGACATATCTTTGATCTCAAGGAGTTTTGCCATATGCCACCATCCCCTTTACAGTTCATGCAGATTTGGATCTGCTGCATCGCGCATCGCCTCACCGACGATAGAAAATAAATATGTCAACAACACCAGTGCCAGTCCCGGAAAAATACTCAGCCATGGCGCTTGCGTCACATAGCGTGTTGCTTCAGACAGAGCCAGTCCCCAATCTGGCGACGGGGATTGTGCGCCCAGCCCTAGAAAACTCAGCGCCGTCGTAGAAATAATGGCGTTAGGCAACCGAGTAGAGGTCAGCACCACAATCGAAGGAATCAAGTTAGGCAAAATGTAGCGAAACATAATCGAGAAGCAACTTTCACCATAGGTGACAGCAATCTTGATATATGCAGCGCCCTTCAACTCAATGGTTTTTGTTCGAACCATGCGAGCATAATTCGGCCAAGCAGTCAACGCAACTGCAATAATCGCATTGTCCAGCGAACTGCCCAAAACCGTCACAAATGCAAAAGCTAGAATCATAGAGGGAATACTATAAAAGACATCAATGATGAAAGAAAGAATTCTGTCGATAATACCGCCAAAGTATCCGGCCACCAGTCCTACGACAATGCCCAATGACAGCTGAATTACCATAGAGATTAGAGCAACGCGCAAGGCAATACGCAATCCATAAATGACGCGGCTAAACAAGTTTCTTCCAAAAGCATCCGTACCGAACAGATGCTCAAGACTTGGCGCTTTCATTTTAGCCTGAAAGTTTGCCTTCATGTAAGGATATGGTGCTATCCTATCTGCGAATACTCCTACAAGGATTACAGCAACGAGCAGTAGAAGTACATATATCAACCGACGATTGACCTTGCTCAGCATGAAACGTCTGATACTTGAATCTGTTTTTCTGTCAGAAATTCTCTTTGCCATAAACATCCCTCGCTCACTTCAGTTCTTCGCGCACGCGGGGATCGAGGATGGCCATCAGGATATCGCTGGCAATATTGCAGACAATAACCAGCGCCGCAATAAGCAATACTGCTGCCTGCACAACTGGAAAGTCCATGACTCGAATCGACTGCGTGATGACTGTGCCCATACCTGGAATCACAAAAAGGTTCTCAATAATCATTGCACCTGAAATCAGATACGGTATGGACATAAACGACATGACCATGACCAGTATCAATGAATTGCGTAGCACGTGGCCGACAATGACCTTCCTCTTTTTCAAACCCTTTGCATATGCAGTGAGCACATAGCGCTCCTTATATACGTCTAATGCTTCCACCTTTGTCAATCGGATGGAATTAGCCACTCCACTCATAGCCAGTGCAATCGTTGGCAAAACATAGTGCGCTGGAGTCCCATAACCATTCAGCGGCAACCAATTCAATTTCACACTAAAGAGCAAAATCAGTAAAATTCCGAGCCAAAAATTTGGAATTGCCTGAAATATACTAGTTATCGCCATGACACATTTATCAAAAACCCCATCCTTGCGCAGCGCGCATACAATACCCAAAGGAATAGAAATGGCTAGACGCAGCAGAAATGCCATCAGCGTAAAACGCAAGGTGATGGGCAAGCGGAAAGCTATGATTTCAGAAACATCCATCTTAGATTGCATCGACTTTCCTAGATTGCCATGCAGGAGGTTGTTTAGCCAACGTATATACTGTATGTGTAGTGGTTGATCTAACCCATACTGTTCTGTGATTCTGGCTACCGTCTCTGCCGTTGCATTTTCATCTACCAAGTAGTCAACCGCACTGCCAGGCATAAAATACAAAAGTGCAAAGGCTAGAATGCTCACTGTCAATAGCAGCAGAACACCCGAAAGCAATCGCATGGCTATATATCGGCTCACATTGTAACTTCCTTTCCGTAAACGATCTAGTATTTTCTCGGACGGCGAGACAGTTCAAGCGCCTTAACTATCCCCTTCCATCTGTCTGGAACGCATTATGCATCCGCCTGCGCTCATTCGAAATCGTCGTATTCTGCATGGAGACAGGACAACTTGTTGATCGCCGCCCCTTCAGGTGCAGGAATCCTGTGTCCATAGCGCAGCAGAGGATCATCCGTTTGCTTCATCCACTCGCTGAGCCGATTGCTTAAGTCATTGTATATGTCCTTGTAATCCGCATTATCTACCAAATTTTCTCGCTCCATCGGATCCAAATAGAGGTCAAAAAGCATTTCTCTAGCATTCACCCTATCCAGAATACCTGCATCCAGTACAAATTGCTTACTGAGGCTATTATCGATATTCGATGGCACGATGCAATTGTGAAAGTCGTATCTTCGAATCAACTTATAACGCTCCGTGCGAACACAGCGCATAGGTTCATACGAAGCATGATAGGTAACCTCAGAAAAAACTTCGCTGCGGCCATGCACATTCTCATCTCCGCTGAGGATATTCACCATAGATTCGCCTTCGAGCCAGTCCGGCTTTTCAATTCCGCATAAGTCACAAAGTGTCGGAAAAATATCTATCTGCGAAACGAGCGCATCTGTTACTTTTCCTCGCAACGGATTACCCGGATACTTAATCATTAGTGCAACACCGATACCCGTGTCGTATAATGTGCATTTCATAAACGGAAATGCAATACCATGATCCGTTGTAAACAGTACAATTGTGTTATCCTCCAAGCCCGATTCTCGCACTGCGTTCAGCACGACTCCAAGGCATTCGTCCGCAATCCTAGCGCTGTTCATAAACCTAGCCATATCTTCTCGAGTCTGCGCACAATCGTAAAGTGTAGGCGGCGGAATCACATAATCGGGATTAGTGCTCTTGTCATCTATAGGAAAATCTCTATGTGTATTGATCATGCCAAACGAGAGAAAAAAACTGCCTTTTTTTTCGCCTTGTTTGCGTAGGTAATCTGCAGCCAACCGTGCACTATTATGATCGAAGGATTCAGCATCCTTTATATACATATTCTTTTCCACAGGTTCAATCAGAACCTCATCATAACCGATAGTCGCACCGTTCATTCCTTCATGCTGTATGCCGCACAAAGCCGTTCGAAATCCATGCTTACTCAACCACCTAACCATATGCATATCGTAGTCATTGAGTGCAAAACCACGGCTTGCAAGTCCTAGCATACCGTTTCGATGTGGACATGCTCCCGTCAACAACGCTGCTCGACTGGGTGAGCAGGTAGGGCCAGCACAGAACGCCTTTCGGAAGAGCGTAGATTCCTGAGCCAAACGCATCATATTCGGCGTACTTACAGGGTATCCATATGGCTGAATATACCGCCCACTATCATGCGTATGTATATAGATAATATTCATGTTATCAATTCTTCCCATCCACAATATCGTCGAAGACATACCTCGGAAACATTCGTTGTACATCAGGTTCTGAGTCGCACAGGACGCTCCCAATTCCCGTCTTTGCTGGAACGACAAATCGCTTCCGTTACCGCAAGGACTGTAAAGCCATCTTCGGCAGTCAAGCTATTACTCGTCCCGTTTTGCAAATCCTCGATGAACAATCGATGTTGCCGTTCCCCCCAGAACGTCTTTTCGACATGTGGTTTACTCCAAAACACTTCATTTTCCGCACCGTTTGGTGCAATTCCAAGCAAAAGAGGGGCATCTACAAACTCATGTTTCATATAAAGCGCTCCTTTTGCCCCATGAATTTCAACATCGAATCTGTCCACCTGAGACACCTGTGCCCACGCAGCCTCATGTATGACCCGCATGTGATCCGCCAGTTCGTACATAGCAACACTATAGGTATCGTCTCCACGCAAATCTTGCTTCCATCCATAAGCTCTAGGATTTCCATCAAGCTGAAGGCATTTCACCCTGATGATCTCTTGACCAAACAAAGCACGAACAAGATCAATGCCATGACTAGCAATATCCATCATTGCCCCGCCATATAATCCAGCTTTGTCAATAGAATTTCTGGTAAAATTCCGTACCCGTACTGTATGTATTTCTCCAAGCGCATTGCTTTGAATGATTTTCCGAGCTTCTATACTTTCATCAAAATATCGGTGCATGAATGAAATAGCCAGCTTCACACCGTTCGCTTTAGCTTCATCAACAACTTTCTGTGCATCTTCGAGACTGCATGCGATCGATTTTTGCATAAAAATATGTTTTCCAGCTTTCGCCGCCTCAATCGCGAGTTGCGCATGCATGTCTACGCGCGTCAGAATCACAACCATATCCACATCTTGGTCTGCAAGCACTTCACGATAATTATCTGTGGCTTTTTCAAAACCATACTGCTTCGCAATCTTTCGTGCCAACTCAAGCTGAGTATCACATGCATACTTCCAAACGACACCTTCAACTTGTTTTAACGCAGGAAAATGATACTCCTGCGCAATTCTGCTACCGCAACCAATCACACCCATTCTGATTTTTCTCATCCTCTGCACCTCCTCTCTGTAAATCCTCCATTTTAAAATTGCACATGACCCGCTTCTCCACTGTCGCAGATCATGCGCAAATGAGCTTAGGGAAACTTAGACGATAAGCGGTTCAATATGACGCTTGGCCAACGTAATATATGTAGCGTAATTCTCAATTTTTCCCCACTTTGGCCCATGCGGTTCAATAGCGAGATAGCCATCGTAACCCTGCTCGTAGAGAATTGCCATGATGTTATTCCATTTGATTTCTCCAAGTCCGACCGGCGGCTCAATCTCACCATCAGGCAGACGCAACACATCCTTGATGTGCATATGTACCATTCGCGGTCCAAGAATTTGCATACCGTAATAAGGATCTGCCTTTAGATTGCGGATAATACCCACCGGATCCAACTTAAGCTTCAAATCGGGGAATTCACGCATAAGCACTCGCATAGCATCCATCGAGTCAGCAATCGTTGGATTGTGACCTATATGGTAAGCAATCTGCACATCCATGCTTTCGCCCAACTTTACAAGGTATTCATGCTCCTTACGAAACTCCTCAATGTTTTTCTCCAAGTTCTTCGGTTCATAACAACCGGTTCCCAAAATCGCATATGGACAACCGATTGCACTGGCTGTTTTAATCACGTTCTCGTTAAATTCACGCGCCCTCGCCCTCTCCTCCGAATCCTTGGCGAGGCTATTGATCCAAAACATTGTAGTGGCACACACTTTAACTTTCTTTCCTTCAAGCGCAGCCTTGATTTCGTCCGGCTTGAACTCATAGGAAGTCGGCGCGTCATGCGAAGCATAAACCAATTCCACGCCCTCGATACCATGGTCATCGGCCCACTGTAGCCAATAGGGAATGTCCTGATTCCACGGTAACATAAAGCTGATCTTCATTTCCGTCGTCTCCTTTTTTCTTTGTCGTTGAAACTCGCAACGTAAGTACTCACCAAGGTTTTTCGTTCTCCGTTGCCAAACTCTTTCTCTAAGCATTTCCTCGAAAAGAATATTGTCATGCTTGATATCCTTATTATATTCATCGCCCGTCTCATTGTCAACACTTTTTCTTTAAATAGTAAAATATTTTTATCATCTTTATTTGGCCATTTTGTCTTATATTTTCACAGTTGTTTTTTCCATATCTACACGCATCAACTATTTAGCTCAAAGTTTGCCTGTAATTCACAGCATTTTTCAGTATACGTATTTTATCATATCAAAGTTATTTTTGCTTATTTCTGTTGCATTTCAAATAGTTTTAGTATAGAATATATAGTGTCAGCCAAAAATATATTTACAGATCACAAGTACAGGAGTGTTTATGAATAAAAACCAGATCGGCAAAAACCTTTCATACGTGCGTCATTTTAATCAAGGATTGGTTCTAAAAAAACTGTTGATTCACGGTCCATCCTCTCGAAACGAGTTGTCCATGTCTCTAGGTTTAACGAAGATGACCATCACCAATATCGTCACAGATTTACTAGATCATAACATTGTCAGTGAGGAAATATGTAATCCCGTTGGAAGTGCATGTCGTAAGATCGGCATTATCTCCCTAAACTCTGACGTATTATATGCCATTGGCGTTCACGTATCGCACAGCAATGTATGTTGCTCTATAGCAGATATAACAGGAAATTTGCTTGAACGTTGTGAAACCATACTCAATGCAAAGACCACGCGCCAAACACTTACGTCCACCATTACAACGCACATCCAATATTTTCTGCAAAAATATAATGATCGACTCATTGTCGGCATTGGTGTCGCCAGTATCGGGCTTGTTGATTCGAAGCATGGATCCGTCTTGTCCTCAACCAACTTCTACGACATATCTGATTGGAACATCGGACAAGAATTGACTGCCAAATTTTCTCTTCCTGTATATGTCACCAATGACATGAAGGCTGCTGCACTGGCTGAGTATTACTATGGCGCAAAACGACGCTTTTCCAGCTTCGTTTATATGGGCATCAGCAACGGGATCGGAGCCGGAATCATTGCAAATGACGAATTATTTGAAGGTAGTGACGGATACAACGGATCCGTGGGACATATGTCTATTAATCGGGATGGCCCTCTGTGTCCTTGCGGAAACAAAGGCTGTCTAGAACTATATACGAGTGTCCCCTCAGCATTAAATATATCTGGCTGCAAGACTTGGAAGGACTTTTTACAATTGTTTGAAGCAGTAGAGCTACCGCCTGTAGCCGAGCGTTTTCTCGACGATCTAAGCATCGGGCTGACTAGCCTCGTCAATATTTTTAATCCAGAAGCTATCTTCATCGGCCATAGTGGTGCCTATTTGAACAATTATTGTTTTGAACGGTTACGCATCTCTGTTAACGCGAGTTCTCTTATCCGTAGTGTGCACAAAGTAGAAGTTCTTCCCTCTTCTTTGAGTGAACGCATCAGTTACCTGAGCGCAATTGCCCCCATTTTCTCTCGGTTGCTGTCGGGTGAGATTTCTCTTCCGCAATAATTCCTCCGCAGCAATATCAATCATCGCAAATTCCACGAGGAGACTAGCTATGAAAAGTCAAGCCCCAAATAGCGAATAAAAAAGCCAAGAAGCAGTCAAAAGGGTAACTTAAACAAACCCTTTAGTGTGGGCTTTTTGAAAAGAAGAATTAACAAGGATCAGGAAAGACAGAAGGTAACGTTATCGGTCAGCATTTTGAAGATAACGCGAACCAGTTTTCCTGCACAATGCCCCAACGCATTGTAAAGTAGTTGAACTACAGGAATTAATAAGTAGTCCACAGCATCTGAATGTATCTTAGTCGCTGGCCAACAAAAATGAAAGGAAAGTATGATTTTCGCTTCCGTATTTATCATACAAGGAT